>Ga0213862_10000003_pt1 | contig 106481 bp, 112 predicted proteins | sample PICome_7_FD_160092 | JGI IMG/M metagenome (GOLD analysis project Ga0213862, IMG submission 160092) | Coastal seawater microbial communities near Pivers Island, North Carolina, United States - PICO266 | ecosystem: Environmental > Aquatic > Marine > Coastal | place: USA: North Carolina... | reverse complement strand
CCAGCGAAATAGCTTTTTTAAAGTGACGTTCTGCTTTTGTTAAGTTTTTTTGTGCCTCTATTACTCCATGTAGAAAATAAAAGTAGCCTTGTTGCTTTTGGGTTAGTGCAGATTCAGGATTTTTGATTCTGTTCAACCAGCGCTGTGTTCCTTCGAAGTCTTGTTTACGTAGGCGCAGGAAGGAAAGTAAGATCAATTCATTTTTATAATAAAGAAAAACAAAAATACCAGCTAGGAAAATCATCGCAATTCCGTTGCCGATATTTCCTTCAATAAATTGGTAAACAGCATATCCTATTGAGGCTATTGCGAGTACAATTTTTATGAATTTTGGAAACATATCTACGATTTAGACAACAAATTTACATATTTCTGCGGTAGCTTTGTTTATTCTTATATGAGTTATTGTATATTTGCAGCCGTCTTTAAGAAAACATTGATGAAAAGAACATTTCAACCCTCGAGAAGAAAGCGTCGTAACAAACACGGCTTCATGGAGCGTATGGCTTCTGCAGCAGGACGCAAGGTATTAGCAGCACGTCGCGCAAAGGGACGTAAAAAGATATCTGTCTCATCCGAACCACGTCACAAAAAATAAGTGAATAAACCGTTTAAAACTTCAAGGTGTTACTGTTACAGTAACACCTTTTTTTATATATATTCGAAAGATTTTTGACCAACTTTAGTTGCACTTTATGGCAAAGAAAAAAGACCTTAACAGTATCCTAATTATCGGCTCCGGCCCCATTATCATCGGGCAAGCTTGTGAATTCGATTATTCCGGCTCACAATCCCTTCGTTCTCTGAGAGAGGACGGTATCGAAACCATACTCATCAACTCCAATCCCGCAACTATCATGACCGATCCATCAATGGCCGATCATGTTTATTTGTTGCCACTCACCACAAAATCTATTATTCAAATTTTGAAAGAGCACCCGCATATTGATGCGGTACTGCCTACTATGGGTGGTCAAACTGCTCTTAATTTGTGTATTGAAGCAGACGAAAAAGGCATTTGGAAAGACTTTGATGTAAAGTTGATAGGTGTTAATATTGATGCTATTAACATCACTGAAGACCGCGAAAAGTTCCGTGAGCTTATGGAAAAAATTGACGTTCCTATGGCGCCACAAGCCACAGCAACCTCATTTCTAAAAGGAAAAGAAATTGCCCAAGAATTTGGTTTCCCTCTTTGTATTCGTGCTTCCTACACCCTTGGAGGTGCTGGTGCTGCCATTGTTTATGATGAAAATGACTTTGAAGAACTGCTTAGACGTGGTTTAGAAATATCACCCATACATGAGGTCATGATTGACAAAGCCATGATGGGGTGGAAAGAATACGAATTGGAACTCCTTCGTGATAATAACGATAATGTGGTGATCATCTGTTCTATTGAGAATATGGATCCTATGGGTATTCATACGGGTGACTCCATAACCGTGGCGCCAGCCATGACGCTTTCCGACAAGACCTATCAGAAAATGCGAGATATGGCCATCAAGATGATGCGTAGCATTGGTGACTTTGCCGGTGGTTGTAATGTGCAATTTGCTGTAAGCCCCGATGATAAAGAAGATATTATTGCCATTGAGATTAACCCACGTGTTTCGCGCTCTTCGGCATTGGCCAGTAAAGCAACGGGATATCCCATTGCCAAAGTGGCTACCAAGCTCGCTATTGGCTACCGGTTAGACGAGTTGGATAATCAGATTACCAAGTCTACCTCTGCCTTGTTTGAACCAACACTTGATTATGTAATCGTTAAAATACCACGCTGGAATTTCGATAAGTTTGAAGGCTCTGACCGTACCCTAGGCTTGCAGATGAAAGCTGTTGGTGAGGTGATGGGTATTGGACGTTCGTTTCAAGAAGCCTTGCACAAGGCCACCCAGTCGCTTGAAATTAAGCGCAACGGACTGGGCGCAGACGGTAAAGGCTATACAGATTACAATCAAATTATTGACAAGCTGACCCATGCTTCTTGGGATCGGGTATTTGTGATTTACGATGCCATTGCGATGGGCATCCCGCTAAGTCAGATCTACGATATCACCAAGATTGATATGTGGTATCTCAAGCAGTACGAGGAATTGTTCAACTTACAAAAAGAAATTTCAAACTTTTCGATTAATACAATCGAAAAACCACTCTTGTTAGAAGCCAAGCAAAAAGGATATGGCGACAGGCAAATTGCCCATATGCTGGGTTGTTTGGAAAGTGAGGTATACAAAAAGCGAGATGCGATGAACATTCACCGTGTGTATAAGCTGGTGGATACCTGTGCTGCTGAATTTACAGCCAAGACTCCGTATTACTATTCCACTTTTGAAAGCACCATGGAAACTGCTGAGGGCAACTCTTATGTGCACAACGAGAGTGTGGTAAGTGACAAAAAGAAAGTAGTGGTATTGGGCTCTGGACCGAACAGAATTGGTCAGGGGATTGAATTTGATTACTGTTGCGTACACGGCGTATTGGCAGCTGCTGAAGCTGGGTATGAAACCATTATGATTAACTGTAATCCTGAGACGGTTTCTACCGATTTTGACACGGCTGACAAGCTTTATTTTGAGCCTGTTTTCTGGGAACATATCTACGATATTATCCGTCATGAAAAGCCCGAAGGTGTTATTGTTCAGTTGGGTGGACAGACTGCCTTAAAACTAGCAGAGAAACTGGAGCGTTACGGCGTTAAAATCATGGGTACGAGCTTTGAATCGTTAGATTTAGCTGAAGACCGTGGAAGTTTTTCTACACTACTCAAAGAAAACAACATTCCTTATCCTGAGTTTGGTGTTGCAGAAACTGCAGACGAAGCGCTTGCCTTGGCAGATCAACTGAGCTTCCCTATACTGGTGCGCCCGTCCTATGTATTGGGTGGTCAGGGGATGAAAATTGTCATCAACAAAGAAGAGCTTGTTAAACACGTGGTGGATTTGTTGCACAAAATACCCAACAACAAGCTGCTGCTGGATCACTACCTAGACGGTGCCATAGAGGCCGAAGCTGATGCTATTTGTGACGGAGAAGACGTTTATATCATCGGTATCATGGAACATATAGAACCCTGTGGTATTCACTCGGGTGATTCCAATGCGACCTTGCCTCCCTTTAACCTAGGCGACTTTGTGATGCAGCAGATTAAGGACCACACCAGAAAGATTGCGCTATCGCTTAATACGGTTGGACTGATTAACATTCAGTTTGCCATCAAGAACGACATCGTTTATATCATTGAAGCCAACCCCCGTGCATCGCGTACAGTTCCTTTTATCGCCAAGGCGTATAAGGAGCCTTATGTGAATTATGCCACCAAAGTAATGCTGGGCGACAAAAAAGTGAAGGACTTTGATTTTCAACCTGAACTAGATGGCTTTGCCATCAAGCAACCGGTTTTTTCATTTAATAAATTCCCGAACGTGGACAAGGCATTAGGCCCAGAGATGAAGAGTACTGGTGAAAGCATCTTATTTATCGACAGTTTGAAGGATGATGCCTTTTATGAGCTGTACGGACGCCGCAAGATGTACTTGAGCAAGTAGGAAATAGCTGATTTTCACTTATATTTAGACAAACATTATTTTAATGGAATGGATTCCTGTAGTTGTTGTTGTATTGGCACTGGTGGTCTTTTATTTTATAAGCCATAAGAACCAGTCAGCGGGTGTGTCCAGTGAATTTTTGATACAGCTCAATGCGCAGTTGCGCGAAGAGATACAAGGTATTCGAAAAGAAACAGACGCCAATGCGAAAGAAACGCGTGTGGAATTGGAGCAGAAGCTCGACAACATCACCAAAGGTATAAGCGATTATCAGCGCTCTTCTAACCAATCTATAACCCAGCAGTTTGCAGAGTCCAAAAAGGCCATAACTGATGTAACCAAAGCCTTGTCAGAAATCAAGGGTACCAATGAGCAGGTATTGAGTTTTGCCAACCAAATGAAAACCTTGGAGAAGATATTGGGCAATTCCAAGCAGCGAGGAATTTTGGGTGAAATACAGCTCGAAAACCTGTTGGCTAACGTATTGCCACCAGAATTATTTGTAATGCAACATGGTTTTTCGAACGGAGAAATGGTTGATGCTATTGTTAAAGTAGGAGATTTTATCATTCCCATAGATGCCAAATTCTCTTTGGACAATTACAACAAAATGGTAGAAAGCAGCGATCCTGATGCGATAAAAGCCCTGGAGCAATCGTTTAAGAGCGATATTAAAAAGCGCATAGACGAAACGGCTAAATACATACGTCCCAACGAAACCACCACCGATTATGCCTATATGTTTATCCCTGCCGATGGTCTTTATCAAGATTTGCTCAACTCTAGGGTAGGATCATTGAAAATTAATTCACGCGATTTGGTGTCTTATGCCTATGAAAAAAAGGTAATGATCGTTTCACCCATGAGCTTGTTTCCAATGTTGCAGATAACGGTAAAGGCACTGCACAATCTCAAAATTGAAAACTCCATTCAGGATATTTTGAGCAATGTAGAAAAGCTTGGCAAGCACCTCAACGCCTTTGAGGACGTACACGGCCGCTTAGGCAGAACCATAGGTACGGTTGTAAACCAATACAACGATGCATCACGGGAATTTAAAAAGATTGACAAGGACATCATTCGACTGGCAGGGGAAGAAAACGCCTTAGACTACCAAGTAACAGCCCTAGACCGCCCTGCTGGTGAGGAGTAGGGTGTGACGTTTTGTGTTGTATGCCGTAAGTTTTTCATGAGTGCAGAACAAAATTGGGGTTTGTCTATCACTAAAATAACAAAAAATAAATAATGGATTAGGCCTCAACGGCATCAAAAGCCATCATCACTTGGTTTTTGATCAAATCGTCAAAGCTTTCTGCTTGGCGAATCAGGTGTGCTGCACCATTATGCCAAAGGACTTCGGCAGGACGGTAGCGTGAGTTGTAGTTACTCGCCATCGTGAAGCAATAGGCGCCTGCATTGTGAAAACACAACACGTCTCCCTCGCTGATTTCCGCAATCTTGCGGTTGTTGGCAAAGGTGTCGGTCTCGCAGATATACCCCACAACAGAATAAAAACGCTCTCTGCCATCTGGATTGGAGATGTTTTCAATGCTGTGCTGTGCACCATAAAGCATGGGGCGTATCAAGTGGTTAAAGCCACTGTTTACCTGTGCAAATACCGTCGAAGTGGTTTGCTTAACCGAATTCACAGATGTAAGGAAATAACCCGCTTGGGATACTAAAAATTTACCCGGCTCAAAGGCCAAAACTAGGTCTTTGCCGTAGTCTGCGCAAAAGTCATTAAAGCGAACACTTAGTTTCTCGCCCAACTCTTCTATATTGGTCTCGTTATCGCCTGGCTTATAGGGTACTTTAAACCCACTGCCAAAGTCCAAAAATTCCAAGTCTTTAAACTGCCGCGCAGTGTCAAAAAGAATTTCTGCTGCATGTAAGAACACGTCTATATCTAAAATGTCACTTCCGGTATGCATGTGCACGCCGTTGATGTTCATTCCTGTGTTTTCAACAATACGCAATACGTGCGGCATCTGGTGGATGCTAATCCCAAACTTAGAATCGATATGTCCTACAGAAATGTTGGCATTGCCACCCGCCATGATGTGTGGGTTGATACGGATGCATACAGGCACCGTTGGATGTGCCGTACCAAACTGTTCCAATACAGAGAGGTTATCTATGTTAATCTGTACGCCGAGGGTTGCTACCTCTTCTATTTCAGAAAGGGAAACGCCATTGGGTGTAAAGATTATTTCTTTGGGGGGTACACCAGCCTCAAGGCCCAGTTGTACTTCCTGAATAGATACGGTATCCAGTCCTGCACCCAAATGATGCATCCATTTGAGTACGCTAAGGTTTGAAAGTGCTTTGACGGCATAGTTAATGCGCAACTGGGGAACTGCACTAAATGCATTGGTTAATCGGTTGTATTGCGCCTCCATGGCATGGGCGTCATATGCGTATATAGGACTACCATGTGTTTGTGCTATCTGTACTAAATCTTGGTGCTGCATCGAATTAGTTTTGCGCAAATGTAAGTTTTTAGGACGTGCTGTAAGAAGTATAAAGCGAAATATATTAAAAATAAAACAAGATGTTATAAATATAACAAACAAGTTTTGTGTTAGGGTGGTTATAAGCTCGATTGATTCCCTATTTTTGCATAGAATAATTTATATCCATGAACGTACACGAATACCAAGGAAAAGAGATTTTAGCCAAGTTTGGCGTTGGCGTACAGCGCGGAATAGTTGCTGCAACCCCAGAGGAAGCAACGGCCGCAGCAAAGCAATTAACCGAAGAAACGGGAACCGGCTGGCATGTAATTAAAGCACAGGTGCATGCGGGAGGTCGCGGAAAAGGAGGCGGGGTAAAACTTGCGAAGTCCTTGGATGAAGTAGCGCGTATTTCTAATGAAATTATCGGTATGCAGTTGGTAACCCCACAAACCTCTGCTGAAGGTAAAAAAGTACACCAAGTGCTAATTGCCGAAGATGTCTATTATCCCGGCGGTTCGGAACCAGAAGAAATTTACATTTCAGTCTTACTCAACCGTACTACTGGGCGTAACATGATTATGTATTCTACGGAAGGTGGGATGGATATTGAAAAAGTAGCCGAAGAAACTCCCGAACTTATTTTTACAGAAGAAATTGATCCAATTGTAGGCTTGTTGCCTTTTCAGGCCCGTAAAGTTGCTTTTAATCTTGGGCTTTCAGGTCTTGCGTTTAAAGGCATGGTAAAATTTGTATCGTCCTTATACAAGGCCTATATAGGTGCAGATGCTGCCTTGTTTGAAATCAACCCTGTACTAAAAACTTCAGACAATAAGATTATTGCGGTTGATGCCAAGGTAACGCTAGATGACAATGCCTTATTCCGTCATCCTGATTTTGCGGCAATGCGTGATAACCGTGAGGAAAACCCAACCGACGTTGCTGCTCGTGAAGTAGGACTTAATTACGTGCAGTTGGATGGCAATGTAGGTTGTATGGTAAACGGTGCTGGACTAGCGATGGCTACCATGGATTTAATCAAGCAAGCTGGGGGCGATCCAGCTAACTTTCTAGATGTAGGGGGTACGGCCGATGCTGTTCGTGTGGAAGCTGCTTTCCGAATCATTTTACAAGACCCTAAGATAAAGGCTATTTTGGTCAATATCTTTGGCGGTATTGTACGTTGTGATCGTGTAGCCCAAGGAATTGTAGATGCCTACAAGAATATGGGTGATACAATTCAAGTGCCCATCATCGTGCGCTTACAAGGAACCAATGCTGACATTGCAAAACAGCTTATTGACGACTCCGGTTTGGAAGTGCAGAGTGCCATTTTATTCCAAGAAGCTGCCTACAAGGTGCAAGAAGTAATCTGAAAATTGTCAATATGTCAGTTTTAAACAATCAAATTCAGACATAATGTCAGTGTAATTTGATTGGTATATAAATTGCCATGGTTTAGGTGTATAACATTTAAAACCTAACATCATGAATTTAATACGAAGAACATCAAATCCTTTATTTCCATCCTTATTAGATGAATTTTTTGATAGTGACACACCCTTTTCAGGTTTGTCCAGCCGTTCTCATGTTCCATCAGTGAACATATCGGAAACGGACACAAATTTTGAATTGGCACTAGCTGCTCCTGGCAAAACGCGCAAGGATTTTAATGTGGAGTTAGACGACCATGTGTTGACAGTTTCAAGTGAATCCAAACACGAGGATGAGTCAATGACCGATCAATACACAAGACGTGAGTTCCGTTATGACAATTTCCAACGCAGTTTTAGTTTGCCAGAAACCGTAGATACGTCAGGAATCAAGGCCAAGTACGACAATGGTATTTTGACCATTACCCTGCCCAAACATGAGGAAGCCATTCCAGAACCCAAAAAACAAATTGAGATAAAGTAAGCCGAATAACAGCTATGTCAATGTTTTAAGTTGATTTTGGATGCGTTCAATCTCATCTCTAAAATGAGCCGCCTGGATAAAATCCATATCCAAGGCGGCTTTTTCCATATTTTTTCGGTTTTTGCGTACCCGTGCTTGTAGTTGTTCTTTGGTCAAATACTCAATCGGTTCGGCAGCTTCCTTTTTGATATAATCATCTGCAACGGTACTTCGATCAAACGTTTCTTCCAACGCCTTGTTCAGTGCTTGTGGGGTGATGTTGTGACTATCATTATATGCCATTTGCTTTTCACGACGATATTGGGTTTCGTTAATTGTTTTTTTCATGCTCTTAGTAATGTTGTCTGCATACATGATGGCCTTGCCATTTAGATTTCTTGCAGCACGACCAACAGTTTGGGTAAGCGAACGTGCTGAACGTAAAAACCCTTCTTTATCCGCATCCAAAATAGCTACTAAGGATACTTCGGGTAGGTCAAGCCCCTCTCGTAACAGGTTAACGCCAATCAATACATCAAAAATCCCTTTGCGTAGATCATGCATGATTTCTACTCGTTCAAGGGTGTCAATATCACTGTGGATATAGCGACAACGAATCGAAATACGAGACAAATACTTGGTCAGCTCTTCAGCCATACGCTTGGTAAGCGTGGTAACCAATACCCTTTCGTCTTTTTCTGCACGCTGTTGAATTTCTTCAACCAAATCATCTATTTGATTCAAACTTGGGCGTACCTCAATTATGGGATCAAGAAGTCCCGTTGGACGAATTACTTGTTCTACATAAACCCCTGCCGTTTGTTCAAGTTCATAATCTGAGGGCGTAGCACTTACATAAATCACCTGTTGTTGTAGCTGTTCAAACTCTTCGTATTTCAGGGGCCTGTTGTCCATAGCTGCTGGCAGTCGGAAGCCAAACTCAACCAAGTTTTCTTTTCGGCTCCTATCGCCACCATACATGGCGTGAACTTGGGATAGGGTTACGTGACTTTCATCCACTACCATCAAAAAATCATCTGGAAAGTAATCTAACAAACAGAAAGGTCGGGTGCCTGGCGCTCGGCCGTCTATATAACGTGAATAGTTTTCAATCCCTGAGCAATACCCCAATTCACGAATCATTTCTAAATCAAAATTGGTACGCTCTTCCAGTCGTTTTGCTTCAAGGTGTTTTCCTATGTCTTTAAAGTAGTCCACTTGAGCCGTTAAGTCATCTTGAATTTGATGAATGGCATTTTGCAGTACCTCGGGAGAGGTCGCAAACATATTGGCTGGATAAATAGTCAGTTTGTCAAAGTTCTCCTTTATGTTAGCTGTTAGGGGGTCAAATACTTCAATGGCTTCAATTTCATCTCCAAAAAAGTGAATTTTAAACGCATGGTCCGCATAGCTTGGAAATACATCAACAATATCTCCGTTTACACGAAAATTCCCGTGCAGGAAGTCGGCAGTAGTACGCGCATAGAGGCTTTGGACCAACTGGTGTAAAAATTTTGTTCTGGGAATGACTTGATCTACTTCAATGTGAATGACATTCTTTTTGAACTCTACTGGATTTCCGATGCCGTATAAACAGGAAACGGAGGCAATTACGATAACATCTCTGCGCCCCGATAGTAGGGCGGAGGTAGTACTTAAACGCAGCTTTTCAATCTCATCGTTAACAGACAAGTCTTTTTCGATATAGGTACCTGTGGTGGGGATATAGGCTTCGGGCTGGTAGTAGTCGTAATAAGACACAAAATACTCTACTGCATTATTGGGAAAGAATTGCTTGAATTCAGAATACAACTGTGCTGCAAGGGTTTTGTTGTGTGCAAGTACAAGCGTAGGACGCCGGGTTTCTGCAATCACATTGGCAACCGTAAAGGTTTTTCCCGATCCCGTCACTCCTAAGAGGGTTTGGAATTTGTCCTGAGCAGCAAGACCTTGCGCCAATTGACGAATGGCCTCTGGCTGATCTCCAGTTGGTTTAAAGTCAGAAACAAGTTGAAACTCCATAGCTTGCCAAAAATAGCAAAAACTTAGAGGTCACGGCGTTTTAATAAGCTATATGTCAATGCATAAAAAATATAGCACCAAACCGATACGATAAGTATGTCCAAAAGCTGTACATCTGTATTCTTGGTCATTTGCTCACCAACTTGATCTGCTAAGTTGCGCACAGCAGATAAGCGTGAAAAAGGTTCACGTATCAAGTTGCCCATTGCATTAAGTGGAAAAAAGCGGAATACATCTTCTACATTTAACCATTCTGGTGATTCCCATTTGAGCATGCCATAACAAAAACCTTCAAACATTTGCCATATCCCTAAAAAACCAAGGGCAAAAGCCGAGCGTTTAATGGCTGTTCCCAAAAACAAACAGAAGCCAAAAAAAGCCATTAGTTTGATGAAATATGCGGCCAGGTATTCCAAGTCTTGCACAATGATGGAGAATTCGTTGTAGTCCGAATAGATCAATCCTAGAATAAGGGATACCACAAAAATAAATAGCGTAGATACGGCAGCCAGCGAAAAAAGCATCACCCATTTGGAGTGTAGGAATTCTCGTTTGCTAAGTCCATCTATAAGGTTTTGCTTGATGGTCTTATTGCTGTATTCATTTGCCGTCATGGAAACGATAACCACGGCTAGGAATATCTTAAACCAAGCACCTATAAAGGCGTTAAAATGCCATATGTAAGGGAAATTGAAGATGCCTTGCTCTGCCAAATAAAACTTAATGGGACCAATATCAAACTTAATGGCAGCAATAAGCGCAATTGAGGTGAGTAATATAAAATAAGCACCAATCAGGATGCGGCTTGAGCGATTAGCACGCAGCTTCTCATATTCAATTAAAAACAATCGTTTCATGCCGTATTCTTTTTGGTTAGGATCAAGAATTGTTCTTCAAGGCTTTTGTGTTTTTTCGCCAAATGCGTCAATACAATTCCTTTGCTCGTCAGTGCTTTGCTTAGGGTTTCAATCTCTATAGTTTCGTTGGGGTAAGCCAATACAAAAGCGCCTTGTTGTTCTACTGCTTTTATGAGTTTATTTTCTTCTAAGGCTTTCAATAAACCGGCTAGGTCCGTTGCATCAAGCTCAAAATAGCCGTGGTCCGTAGTCAATGCAGTTACGGGGCCAAAATAGATTTGTTTTCCTTTTTGCAGTACCAATACATGCGAACATACTTTTTCTACCTCATCTAAGAGGTGCGAGGCCAATAAAATAGTAGTGCCTTGCGCAGCAATTTTGAAAATGATATCCCTAACCTGCGCAATTCCTTGAGGATCTAACCCGTTGGTGGGTTCGTCAAGAATAAGAATCTCGGGGTCATTGAGTAGGGCGGAGGCAATGGCCAGCCGCTGCTTCATCCCTAAAGAATAGGTTTTGAATTTATCGTGTTTTCTATCTAACAAATCCACCAACTTGAGTTTTTCATCGATTTTGGATTTTGGCACTTCTTTTATCCTACAAACCAAGCGCAAGTTTTGTGCTGCCGTCATGAAGGGATAGAAGTTGGGTCTTTCGATGATGGCGCCTACGCGCTTTAGTGCTTGATGCGTACTTTGGGTTCCGCCAAACCAAGAAAAATTTCCTGCTGTGGGATTTACAACATTGAGAATCATGCCTAGCGTTGTAGATTTGCCGCTGCCGTTTGGCCCCAGCATCCCATATACATTCCCTTTTTCTATGGAAAAACTAAGGCGATCTACAGCTGTTAAATAACCAAATTTTTTGGTCAGTTCATTTACATTTAGAATGGGTTCCATAGTTGTATTAACGCATCAAGGCTGTTTTTGTTACGCAAAGTTTTAACTTTGTTCTTATGAGCGATATGCTAATTACGAAAAAAAAACCAACATACCCCATCAATCCATTCCTTTCGGATTATTTGGAATTGTACTCACGGGCGTATCAAATTCCGGTCTTTTATGATGATTTGCTTCGCTTTTCTGGTTCCGTAGCTGTGATGAACAAACACGACCAAGACAGCTTGTGGGTTCGTGTGTTTTACTCGGATAGCGATCGCAAAGAAATTGATGAACAGCTAAAACGTGTTTATGCGCTGCTGCATTCAGACGGAAGCGCCATGACCATTCCCTATATAAATATTGATGCCATAGACTATTGCACCTTTGGTAACTCCAAGCCCTTTCGTGTAAAAGTGCGAAATACGCTCAACGACAACTTTATCTATTTCTATGTAAAAAAGGCAGATGCCTCTCGTGTTTATGGCTTGGAGCTTGAACATATGCTTTCTCCTTACAACCTGAACTTTTTAGTAAATAAAAACACGCTCATAGAAGAGCATATTGCGGGTATTCCCGGGGATGAGTTTATTAAAGATTTTTTACCCAAATGCACAAAATCTGAACGCAATCAAATTGCCAAGTCTTTTGTCAAATTCAACGAGCGTTGCATGATTCGTTTATTGGGCGATATGCGTTCTTACAACTATGTCATTATTCCTATTCATGATTTTGATAAGGTTATTTATAAAATTCGTGCCATTGATTTTGATCAGCAATGCTATGAGGGTAATTTAAAGATATACCGTCCCCAATTTTTTAAAGAAAACCTCAACATGGTCATGCTAATTAAAGAACATTTGACCAAAACGTCTGTAGATCAATATAAAATTGAAGAAAGGGCTACAGTTGCACGTCGCATTTTGGGCAACGAAATACGGTTAACCCATTTACTTAAGTGTATGTTAAATGACCATATTTCAACGCCTGAGAAGATTGAACAACTGCGCGAGGAGGTTTATGAACTCACCAAACAGGTGTCGTTTAAAAAAAGTAAGTCTATGGGCGATATTATGCGCGCATCTTTTCATTTTGTAAAGCGCAACTACGAAAACCACGAAATGCTTCGTGTGGACAACTAATACCAGTCTTGTGATGTGTCTTCTAGATCATCGTCAAGGCTATTTTCCTCAAAAGAATCATCGTTCCATTCGTCGTTATCTGCACTAAATGTTTTTTCCGGTGCTTCTTCAGGAACATCTCCATGGCTGTAAATGAGCATGGGGTAGGTGTTTCCAGGTTTTGGCTCATCGGTTTCGATTAGCTCAATAAAGAAGGTCCATAAGTTTAAGAAATCATAAACGTAAAGCATTTTAGATACATCTGGGAATACCGAGTTAAGTGGCGTGTCACTCATACGACGAACGCTTTCATCTCCAATGTCAAATAATGAAATGGAATCTCCTTGTTTCCATTCCTCATCACTTTCGTAAAAGATGGCCATTTCTGAACCTCCAAAACCAAAGGCTTGTGTAATGGCGTTGTGGAAATCTTCAAAGTTGTCTGTTTCATCGAGAGCAATATCTCTAAAAACATCTTCTTTGGTGTCTAAAATAAGTCTAAAATGATAAATCATAGCGGTGTAAATTAATGCGTAAAATCCAGTAGAGTTGCACGCCAAACAGCAGCGTGGCTAATACTAGGTGAAGCGGTTGGGTTGCGAATGGGAAGTCAAAATAAAACATGGCAATTCCAAGTGCTATTTCTCCTCCGATTAGCCAAAGAATACGTCTGATAAAAATCTTTTCAACTTGTTCTTTGACCACAAGTAAAAACAACCAAGCATTTGCAAGGAGCACCAGTATGGACAGGCTTCTGTGGATATAAAAGTCGAGATGTGGGGTGGAAAGCCAGTATTGTGGAAAATCATATCCCCAGCGTACTACTTGGGCATCGATATATTGTCTTACTTGGATTCCTAAAACAATTTGAACAAGGGTTAACACAAACGTATTGTAAAGCAATACCCTGATTTTTCTGGAAGGCTTTTTGCTCAATCCGAATGATTTAGACGCCACTCTTACCACGAGAAGAAAACCTACCAATAGCAATGCCATCAGCATGTGTAGTGATATTTTCATCGGGAGTAAGTTGGAGTCAACGACTGTTTTTCCTAACCATGCCTGAAATAGAATCCCCAGCACGGCTAACAAGGAAAAAATAAAGATAATAGGCTTTTTACGTATCCATTTAATGCTAAACCCGAATAGGATGAGAATAGCCAAACCCGACAAAGCGCCTAGAAGCCTATTTATAAATTCAATCCAAGTGTGTTTGGCATCAAATACAGCGTAATTGTGTTTTGTATAGGGCTCCCACATAGCAATATTAAAATGATCGGTGGTTGTAAAGGATGTGGAGGCCACTAGTAGTCTTTCATTGTCTATAATCACATTTCCTTCACTGTACTTGGCGTTTGGTTTCCATTGCAGCTGTGCTTCGTTTGTAGGTGGAATGAGGTAGCCAAAGCACTTGGGCCAATCTGGGCATCCCATGCCACTACCGGTCATCCTTACCGTTGCACCTGCTGCAATAACAAGGTAAACGACAATAAGTGATATACGCGTCCAGCGCTGTAGTTGTTTATACATCATGAAGTAGGGGATAATCCCATGGTTTTGGCTTTTGTTAGCATAAAATCATGTGCAGCTTCGTATTCGTTTGGAATAACACCCTCGAGAATAGCTTCTTTAATTGCCTCTTTGAGTTCACCCACTTGTCTGCAAGGCTTCAATGCAAAAATACGCATGATTTCCTCACCTGTGACGGGGGGTTGAAAGTTTCGCACATGGTCACGTGCTTCTACTTCTTCAATCTTTGCTTTGACGATGTCAAAGTTGTTGTGATACTTCGCAAAGCGTTTTGGGTTTTTTGTGGTGATGTCTGCCTTGCAGAGCAAAAGTAAATCCTCCAACAGCTCACCCGCATCAAAAATAAGTCTTCGCACCGCTGAATCGGTGACATGATCTTCAGAAATGACAATAGGTCTTGAACTCATATAAACCAGTTTTTGAACGTATTTCATTTTGTCGTTCAAGGGCATACGCATACGTTTAAAAAGCTTATACACCATTTTGGCTCCGACAAACTCGTGTGCGTGAAAAGTCCATCCCACTTTTTTGTCGAATTTTTTCGTGGGTGTTTTGCCAATATCGTGTAACAATGCTGCCCAACGCAACCAAAGGTTTTCTGTATAGGTACAGATGTTGTCCACTACTTCAAAAGTGTGGTAGAAGTTATTCTTATGACTTTGTCCTTCAACCTCTTCAATTCCTTTGAGAGCTGTAATTTCAGGTAGTATACGTTCCAATAACCCCAATTTATCCAATAACAACAGACCGGTAGAGGGCACAGGCGCGGCTAATATCTTATGCACTTCCTCAATAACACGTTCTTTAGACAGTATATCGATACGCACGTTGTTTTTTTTAATAGATAAAAGCGAAGCTTTATCAATTGCAAAGTCGAGTTGGGTGGCAAAGCGCACTGCTCGGAGCATTCGTAGGGGATCGTCGCTGTAGGTAATGTCCGGATCTAGCGGAGTTCGCAAGACTTTTGCTGTCAAATCTTGCATGCCATTAAAAGGGTCTAGAAGTTTTCCAAAACCTTCTTTATTAAGTTTAAGGGCTAGTGCATTAACAGTAAAATCACGCCTGTTTTGGTCGTCTTCAAGGGTTCCATTCTCCACTATGGGGTTGCGACTCTCATTGTCATAACTTTCTTTTCTTGCTCCGACAAACTCCAATTGAATGTTTTGCCATTTGATCATGGCAGTACCGTAGTTCTTAAAAACTTGAATGTTGTTTTTTCCAGGCAATAACTCAGCTACTTTTTTGGCAAGTACAATTCCACTGCCAACTGCTACGATATCAATATCATGGCCCCTTGGACGGTTGAGGAAAGTGTCTCTTACATAGCCCCCTATGACATAGGTGTCGACCCCTAATGTATCGGCTGCTTTTTGAACATGACCAAACACGACTGGTGCAAGTGCTTCTTCGATAAGGGTTTCTAGGGTTTTCATCGCAACTGCTTCACGCTGCCGTCGGGCATAATTTGCAATACTTGTGACGGAATACGCGCTACTTTTTCTTTGTCCAAAGGTACTACTTCGTCTACTTGCGCCAAAATATGCGGGTCTATTTCGTCAAAGCTTTCTGGAATAGGCGCATCACTGATGTTTGCAGAGGTACTTACTATGGGTTTGCCAAAGGATTTGATTAAATCAAGTGCAAAACCGGCTGCTGGAATGCGAATAGCCACACTGCCATTATGTGCAATTACGCCTTTTGCTAGCCCTTTTCCATTTGGGTAAACTATGGTGGTAGGTAGCTTGCTTACCAACAGTTCGTCTATGTTAGTAGGCAGTGTTTCGATATATTGCGCCAGCATTGTAATGTCTGAAACCAAGGCAATTAGGGGTTTGTTTTTTGGTCGTTTTTTAAGGGTGTAGATACAATATACAGCCTCTTGATTTGTTGCATCACAACCTAGCCCCCAGATGGTGTCCGTGGGATAGAGGAGGGTTTTGCCATCCTCAAGATAATCGGAAAATATATTGATTTTATTTCTTTCGTACATAAACTTAATTCCTTGAAATTAACATATCGTAATGAACTGAACCCTTGCCAATTTTTTTAAATTTAGTAAAGCCAACTGAAGTAAGTTTTTTCTTAAGGCGTTCTACATCCACCCAATTGGAGTCAATTTCGCAAAAAATATAAGATACATTTTGAATAAAGAAGCATTTCGTAAGTTCATGAATTACAACTTCTTCATGGCCTTCGACATCAATCTTTATGACATAATTTGCGTTTCCTTGAACAAGCAATTCAATATCCTTATGATTGATTATTTGAACTTTCTCACTAACGATTTTTTTATCTAACTCGTTTGTTCTAAAGGTGTTTTTTCCAGAGTGTCCATCAGCTACATTCAAATTCAAGAAGCCTTTTTTATCCGAAATGCCTTTTTCAACGACAAGGCAATTTTCGATTTTGTTACATGCTAAATTGGCATGTAATAAGTTAGCTGTTTTTTTTGTAGGCTCGAATGCAATGATCTTCTTTATATGTTCATTTTTCCCAGCTAGAATACTAAACAAACCTTGATTGGCTCCAATGTCAATAAAGGTAGTTGGGGATGAAATATTTTTTATAAAATCATGAAGAAAAAATCCGTAGGTTCCCTTAAAATAATACATAAAGGTGGTGTCATAAAAATTAGGCGTTAAATACACGTCATAAACTGATTTTATGGGCTTAGTGGTTTTGAAGAGATACTTGTGCGTTAAGTATTTGAGTTTATAAAGTTTTTTGATAAAGTAAAATGGGAATATTCTCATGTTTTATTTTACAGTTTGTATTTCTTCTTTAACCAATCCAAGACAAATTTTTTATTTGCCTCTTTGTAAAGGTTTAATTCTTGAATATTTAAGAATAGTTTATTTTGTTTAGTTGTTAGAATATGTAGCTTGAAATAGAGCCAGATGATCTTTCTTTTGTATGATGTGATATTTACAAGTTGATAATCCTGAAGCATGACACAACTTTTGTTTTTGATTTCAATGTGGTTGGCAATGCCTTGCATAAGAAATTGATCTTTGTGCCGAAATTTATGCTTAATATTTTTTATTTCGAGCGTGCGATTTTGCTCAAAGAAATCTTTCAATACGTTTTTTCTAATAGGTATTGGCGTGTGCTGAAATCTAAAGACTTTTTTGAATCCAATTGTTTTTGCACTTAAGTCTTGCGCCAAGCCGTGTTTAGGCTTTGTAACTTCTTTCTTTGGCGTAAATTTCTTGTAGAATTTATCGTTTTTAAACTTTTTCCATTTCCCTCTAATTACGGGAAGTCCCTCGCGGAAGAAATGAAACTGATTTAAAGGTTTTAATAAAAATATATCGTCGTTAAAATAGATGAAGTGTTCCGAGAGGTTGGGTATATCATAAAGTTTTGTTTCAATACTCCTTGAGTTAAATACAGGAAGATATTCGGTATCGTCTTTAAAAATATCCTTGTGATCAATAACCTTCACTTTGGCATACCTTTCATTGCTCTTTTTTAAAAAAGAAGGCTTTTGATTGTCAGTCACAATAAAAATCGTACGGATAAATGGCGCGTATTTTATAATAGAATGCACAACATATTTTAGCTCTTCAACTTCAATAAAACGCTTTTTGAATTCGCTTCGTGCTTCGGATTTATTTTTGGGTAAGTATTCGAATATTTTTTTTTGGTGTGCAGTATCGCCATTATCAACCCAAGTAATAACAGCATCTATTGGGATTTGTTTTTCATTCCTAATCCCAGCTATTTCAAGTTGTTTTGTTTTGTAGGCTTTTAGCCAGGTTTCTTTGGCTCTAAAACGACATATTTTTAATCCAATCCTTCCATCTAAAAAACCTCCACGTATAATATAGCTGTGCAAAAATTTATAGACCGGTTTAAAATACAAGTGATACCCATTCACATTTTTGTTTTGCAGCATGTTTTGTTTTGCAGCATAGGCTGCATAACGTTCTATTTTCTTATTGTATTTGTATGTGTTTTCAGCTGTGAAATGATGAATATTAGATTTTAATTTACTTATATGTCCTTTTCTTTCAATCTCTTCATGAACCATTTTATCTTCATATCTGTGATTGTCACGAGGAAAAAGTCGAATTACTTGATCGTTTTGCCAACCGCAGAAACGGACATATTTTCCAAGGAAAAAATTTTTTCGCCTAATCCAATAGGCTGTCTGTTTTGGCTTGGATCTCAGTAATTCTTTTATCTCATCTTGCAATGCACCACTTGCCTCCTCATCTGCATCAAGAAGGATAATCCATGGGTTTTTAGCTTTTGGTATGGCCCAATTCTTCTGATCAGCAGCATATTTATATTTGCGCTGTAAAACGGTTGCCCCCATTTTTTCACAAATGGAAACAGTATTGTCAGTACTAAAGGAGTCTATCACCAACAGTTCATCTGCCCATTGTATGGAGTCAAGACATCTTTTGATATTATACTCTTCATTGAAGGTTGTCACAATGGCCGTAATACCAAGTTGGTTTTGGGTTGCAGGCTCAGCTATTAAATTAGCCTTTTTATTATCTCTAGCCATATGTGACAGATTGATAAAGTTTTTCCCATTGTGCTACAATCACGTCATCATTAAATTTTTGGACATAGGAAATACCTTCTTTAATTCTCAAGCTTCTTCTTTCTTCTGATTCGGAAAACAATGTATTAATGGCTTGCTGGAGTTCTTTTTCATCTTTTGGGTCTACATACAAACTCGCTGGACCTCCTGCTTCTGAAAAGCATCCCCCTTTGGTAGTTATAACAGGTACTCCACTGTACAATGCTTCAATGATTGGAATGCCAAACCCTTCAAAAAAGGAAGGGTAACAAAATACAGTTGCATTTTGGTAAACCCCTGCTAAATCATCAAGTCCAATCCCTTCAATAAAAATGACCCTGTTTTGCATCTTATTTTCCGCTACAAATGCCTTTATTTTTTCGCCATGAGCTTTTACTTTTCCAATAAAAACCATATGCAGTGCGCTGTCTTTCAACGCCTTTGCTATGGATAACGCATTCTTTCGTTTTTCCAAAGTTCCGACATACAAAACAAACGTATCGGGCAGCCCATATTTCACGCGTATCTCCTCCTTTTCTTTTTCATTTAATTTGTTCTTGAATACACGATGACAGCCTTGATAAATAACGGATACTTTGTCTTCAGTTACAGTAGTAAATTCCAATAGATCTGCTTTTGTTTGTTCACTTATGGCAACAACTTTTGTTGCAGCGCTAATAGCGTGATTTACTTTCCGTTTATGTATGTATACATCCGCGGCCTTATAAAGCTTGGGGTAACGCATAAAGATTAAATCGTGAACGGTTACTACAGAAGCTGTTTTTAGGCCTTTGGGTAATTCACCACTTAGCCCGTGATATAAGTCAATTTGATCCGCCTTGAGTTGCCTTGATATAGGGCCTTGTCTCCATATGGCATCAAAATAGCGCCATATACCCGCTGGTTTTCGCGTCTTGGTATTAGGTAGAGAATGCCAACGATTTACGCTTGGTTTTTTTGGATTATACAGGTAAAATTCTGTTTTAGGAAAGCTGATAGCCAAATTGCGAACCAAATTTCTGCCATAGTTTCCTAAGCCACTAGCATTATGGAAAATTCGCTTTGCATCGTATCCTATTCGCATGGTGTAAAATTACGCTATTTTAGGTTAAATAATTAAAATAGTACTTTTGAAAACATGAAAATTAGCGGCTTTACTTTTTTGAGAAATACTTCCAAGCTTTATTACCCAATTCTTGAATCAATACAATCCGCATTGCCGCTAGTTGACGAATTTGTTGTTGCATTAGGTAAGGGTGACGACGACGACGATTCGGAAGAAAAATTACGGAGTTTAGGAAGTGATAAAATTAAGATTATCCATACGGTTTGGGATACTGACAAATACCCAAGAGGAATGGAATACGCACACCAAACGGATATTGCAAAAGAAGCCTGTTCAGGAGACTGGTTGTTGTATCTGCAGGGAGATGAGGTTATTCATGAGGAAGATTACCCTGAGATTGTTTCTAAGTGCAACCGCTATTTAGATGATAAGCGTGTTGATGGATTTTTATTTAATTACTATCATTTCTATGGCGATTACGATCATTATTTTCGAGATCATTGTTGGTACCCTTGTGAGATAAGAATTGTTCGAAACGACCTCGATTTACACTCCTTTAAAGATGCACAGTCCTTTAGGCGCATTCCCAATTTTGACGGCATAAGTTATCGTGAAAAAGAAGGAACTTCTAAGTTGAATGTTATTAAGCTACAAGCCAATATGTACCATTATGGTTGGGTGCGCCCTCCAAAGCTTATGTTTAAAAAATGCACCTATTTCTATAATTGGAATAAAGGAAAAGATTCAGCAAATGGATATGCGAAATACGCTCAAGAATACGATTACGGTAGAATGGATTATTGCATGCACTTTAAAGGAACACACCCAGGAGTTATGGCGGCAAGAATACCCAATCTAGATTGGGAAGCTAGTTTGCGTTTCTCAGGTCCACAAGTTATTGGTCGCCCAAAGGCCAAACACGAAAAATTAAAATATCGTCTTATTATTTTAGTGGAACGTATTTTTTTCGGCGGACGTAGCCTTGGAGGTTACAAGAACTATAATGTATTAAAACGGTAGGTTTTAATACATTCAACTGCAAAAAATAGTTTTGCTTACACTGCTACGTTATGCTCTCTTAGGGCTTCGTTAAGAGAGGTCTTCTTATTTGTGCTTTCCTTCCTTTTGCCAATGATAAGCGCACATGGCACTTGATAATCACCCGCAGCAAATGCTTTGGTATAGCTGCCAGGAATAACTACAGACCTTGCAGGAACACGACCTTTACGTTCAATTGGCTCATCTTCTGTTACGTCAATAATTTTAGTAGAACCCGTTAGTACCACGTTAGCTCCTAATACCGCTTCTGTTTCTACGTGGACACCCTCTACCACAATACAGCGCGAACCTATAAATGCATTATCTTCAATAATCACAGGTGCAGCTTGGAGGGGCTCCAAAACACCGCCAATGCCAACACCACCACTTAGGTGTACATTTTTGCCAATTTGCGCACAGCTTCCTACAGTAGCCCAAGTATCGACCATGGTACCTTCGTCTACATAGGCACCTATGTTAACGTAAGAAGGCATCAATATGGTGCCTGAAGAAATATAGGCGCCTTTACGTGCCACCGCATGGGGCACGACACGAATACCCTTTTCTTTATAACCTGTTTTGAGTGGAATTTTGTCATGGAACTCAAGAGGTCCAGCTTCAATGGTTTCCATTTTTTGAATGGGAAAGTAGAGTACAACCGCTTTTTTTACCCATTCGTTAACTAGCCACCCACTATCTGTAGGCTCAGCCACGCGGAGTATACCTTGGTCTAACTGGTCAATGACCGAACGTATGGCTTGTTGTGTTTCTTCTTCTTGTAAAAGCGCTCGGTCGTTCCAAGCGGCTTCGATTATAGCTTTGCTCATTTGAATTTTTTTCAAAGATAAGTTTTGAGATGAAACCAAATCCATGAATTCCAAAAATTCATTACTTACATTTGTATCATGGCTAGAATAATGGCAATTGATTATGGAACAAAGCGCTGTGGTATTGCTGTTACAGATCCCTTACAGACCTGTGCGTTTGGCTTGGATACTGTTGCACCAAAAGAATTGCTTTCATTTCTAAAAAAGTACACCAGTCAAGAGAAGGTTACTTATATAGTTGTCGGCGCACCCAAGCAACGGGACAACACACCTTCTCCAGCAGAAACTAAAATTACTCCCTTTATAGTCCAATTAAAAGCTCAGCTCCCTGATATCAATGTCGTGCGCTATGACGAAAGATATACTTCAAAAATGGCCCAACAATCGCTTTTGATGAGTGGCGCACCAAAAAAAGTGCGTCAAAAAAAAGAAGTTATTGATAAATTGAGCGCAACACTTATCTTGCAAGGGTATTTAGATCAACAGCAAAGTTTATGATACTTCCTATTGTAGCCTACGGCGATCCTATATTAAAAAAGAAAGCCGTAAACGTAGAAAAACAACACTTGAAACTTAAAGAGCTTATACGTGATATGTGGGAAACCATGTATGCCGCTTATGGAGTAGGCCTTGCAGCTCCTCAAATTGGGGAGTCCCTTCGGATCTTCATCGTAGACGGCAGCCCATTTGCACAAGACAAATCACTTGATCTCGTTGAGCAACAAGAATTAAGAGCATTTAAAAAAGTATTTATTAATCCAGAGATCATTTCATACAGCGGACTAAATGAGTCTTTCAATGAAGGCTGCCTCAGTATTCCCGATGTCAGAGAAGATGTTTCTAGACTTTCTACTATCGAAATTGTTTATTACAACGAAAAATTTGAAAAAGTGGAGGAAGAAATTAGAGGATTGGCTGCTCGAATTGTACAACATGAATTTGATCATATAGAAGGTATTTTGTTTACAGATAAGTTGGGTCCTCTTAAAAAGAAATTACTCAAACCCAAACTCGCCCAGATAGCACGAGGCAATATCAACCCTGACTACCTTATGCGATTTCATGGCAAATCCAATAGTAAATAATGGATAACAAACGAACCAAACAGCTTAAAGCATTTGATCGGTTGTTGACTATTATGGACGAATTACGCACCAATTGTCCTTGGGATAAAAAGCAAACCTTTGCTTCTTTGCGTCACCTTACCATTGAAGAAACCTACGAACTCAGCGAAGCGTTATTGTCAGGTAATTTAGAGGAGGTTAAGAAAGAATTAGGCGATTTGCTATTACATATCGTTTTTTATGCAAAAATTGGCAGTGAACAGAGCGCTTTTGATATTGGGGAAGTAGCAAATGCCATTTCAGAAAAACTTATCGATAGACACCCTCATATCTATGGCGGAGTAGAAGTTACCGACGAGACAGATGTAAAGAAAAATTGGGAAAAGCTCAAACTCAAAGAAGGCAACAAAGGGGTCTTGTCCGGAGTTCCTAAAAGTTTGCCCAGCTTGGTTATGGCCAGTCGGATGCAAGATAAAGCCGCAGGCATTGGTTTTGATTGGAAAAGTATTGACGGGGTAAAAGATAAAATCAACGAAGAGTTGGGAGAGTTGGACCACGAAATTAAACACGGCACAAAAGAAAAAATAACAGACGAAATGGGAGATATTTTCTTCTCGCTAGTCAATTATGCACGTTTTCTAAAAATCAACCCAGACGATGCACTATCATCAACAAACAAGCGTTTTCGTCGCCGTTTTGAAGCGATGGAAAAGCAGGCAAAGCAGCAAGGACAAGCTCTTGACAACCTAACACCTAACCAATGGCAACAGCTTTGGAATGCAGCTAAAAAGGAGCAGGGCTAGTGTTTGTGTAAGGATTTTGCCAAACGCTTCTTTTCTTGTAAAACTACTAGTCGTTTTTTATGCTTGGCGATGTCTTCACGAACCTTTAAGACAATAGGACTCTTTTCTTGATTTTTTCCAAAAAACTGAAGGTTGGTTTCCAGTTGGATAATCTCCTGTTTTATTTCACCAATGCGACGGTTTAGGGATTGTAACTCCTTGCGTATGCTATCATCATCCTCTTTCATGTTATCAAGTTTGTTTTGATAACTTTTTTGGGTGATTTCTGAAGATGAAATACCAATTATCTTATATGCGTTGTCAACTAGGCTTAAAAAATCTTGATTTATACTCATCTTACTTCTCGGGACATAGCCTATGGCATTCCATTCTGACACCATATTATCAATGTCTTTTTCATTGGGTTTGTCAGCTGAAGCAATCATATCTTTAAGAGACGAAAACAGGATCATTTTTTTATTGAGATTTTCCTTTTGCTTTTCGTTTTGCTGGTCGCGATTGGCGTCTTTGTTTTCAAAATATTCGTTACACAAGGCTCTAAACTGGGTGTTTAGTTTTATAAAATCTTCTTTTCTAACAGGTCCGGAAACCTTCCATTCCTTTTGTAAAGCGATGATTTTTAGTGTTGTTTCTTTGTGATTGGTTTGCTCCTTCAAGATTTCTGCTTGCGCAATAAGCTCCTTACGTTTTGTAACATTAGTTGCGTATTCTTTTTTTAGCGACTTGTAAAAGCGATTTCTTTTCTTGCTAAACTGATTTGATGTTTTTTTGAAAGTTGACCAAAGATCGTTTCGGTATTTTTCAGGCACTTTACCAATGGAAAAAAACGATTCTCGCAGGCCGTCATAGGTTTTTGAGAAATTATTGATATTGGTTTTAGAATTAAATTCTTTGGTGAGTAAATCTTCAATTTGAGAAAGGATAGCTCTTTTTTTAAGAAGGTTTTCCTCGAAAATCTCTTCCTGATTCTTAATAAAATATCTTCGCTTATCATGAACAATTTTTGTAGCATCACTGAACCTTTGCCAAACCTTTTCGCTGTGTTCTTTATCTACAGGTCCAAGTTCATCCTTCCATTTTTTATGTAGTGCCTGTAAGTGCCGGAAGGCCTTTGAAATATCTTCCATGCTTGCCAGTGCTTCTGCCTGTTCGCAAATTTTCAACTTTTGCTCCAAGTTAAACTTAAAGTCCAACTCACGTAGTTCTCTGTTTAGGTGAAGGAAGTCATAAAAATGCCCTACATGGTGATGGTAGGTTTTCCAAATATTATTGGCTTCCATTCTAGGAACTTGTCCCGTTTCTTTCCAACGTCTTTGTAAATCTTTAAATTTTTTATAGGTCTTATTTATATCTTGATCAACAGCAATAAGTCCTTTTAATTCTTCTATTAGCGCTAGTCTTTGCTCAAGGCTCTTTTGCTGTTTTTCTTCAACGTTTTTATAGTATGTGCCTATATGGGATTTATATCTACGAATGAGATTGTTGAATTCTTTTAGTACTGGGAGATTAAAATAAAAGCCATCGGGATTGCCTCCTTCCGCAATAAATGCTTGCCTTTGAGTGTCTTTAAGACTGGCCATTTCTTTTTCAAAGGCCTTTGATAAGGCATCCACAGTGCTTTTTAAACTTTGAACGGGTTTGTTGTCCAATGCTTCGGTGAAATATTCCAACATTTTCTTGGGTTCCATACCGTCAAACACTTGCTCTGAACGTTTAGCTTCAGTTGTAGCATCTTTTTCTTCGGTTTCTGCTTCTTCTACGGTTTCGGAAGCATCCTGCACAGCTTCGACAGGCTCTTCAGCGGCCTCAACAGTTTCTTCTTGCTTTTTTTCGGGTGAAGGCGCAACCTTTTCGGCTTGTTCCTCTGTTACCGCTTCAACAGGTGGTTGAGTAGATTTTTCTGTGGTCTCGTCTTCTTTTTTGGCATTGGGGATAGAAGCTTCTTCACTTACGTTTTCGTCGTTTGCTTTTGGCAAATCGTTGTCGGTTTTTTCCAACATAATCATGATTTAAATCAATTCGAATATACAATTTATAGTATACCACTCAAAAAAAATCACATATTCCATAAATGCCAAGAGGCTTCAGCTTGTGCTACTAACATATTTTCGCCATTCCCAACCTTAGCGCCGGCTTTTTTACCTGCTTTCATAAAGGCTGTTTCCGTTGGATTATAAATCAAATCGAACAGTACATGAGCACTTGTGAGTTGTGCATACTTAAGATTTGGTTTCTGATGTACGTCAGGATGGGTTCCTAAAGGCGTGCAATTCACAATTAACTTGTGGTCTTTTAAGATTTTTTCTGTTAAATCGTCATAGGTTAGGTTGTTGAGGCCTTTTTTTCTTGAAACATATTGGGTTTTAATTCCCATTTTGTGCAATGCATAAACCACCGCTTTAGATGCACCGCCAGTGCCAAGCACTAATGCAGCGTTTATTTCAGCCGTGATCATAGGGGTAATACTCTTTTGAAAACCAATATAATCGGTATTATATCCCGTTGTGGTTCCGTCACTATTGAATACAATGGTGTTCACCGCACCAATGGCTTTTGAAACTTCATCAAGATTGTCAAGAAAGGGCATCACTTCTTGTTTGTATGGAATGGTAACATTCATCCCTTTAAGTTGAGGTGTTTGTAAAACCGTTTTAAAATCAGTTAAATCGGGTAAATCAAAATTTTGATACGAGCAGTGATCAAGCGCCTCTTTTTTAAAATTCTCAGCAAAGTATGCTCTTGAAAAGGAATAGTCTATATCCTTGCCTAAAAGTCCAAAACGCATTTTATTTTTTTCGCTCATAATAATCTAGTGAAAACACAACAAGTAAACCTACAACACACCATATAATGGCCCAGATGCTGTCGGATATGTTATTTAGTTCAGCAAAATTAGCAATTCTATTTGGAGGCCAAAGAATAAACAGCGATCCAAAAACAAATCCAATCAATACGGCTTGCAGCTCGTCTTTGGCACGTTGTTGGATTTTGTGAATAAGCGCTGACAAGCTGCTGATGCCAATCAACGAGCCCAGTAGGAATACAACAAACATAAGGGCATACGTCTCGTCTTGAGGGAGTAGTTCAATGCTGCTAAACGGACTTATTATATATCTCCCTAGGGCATTTACACTGTCTACAAGGAGTAGAGAATAATTGCCCATTAGAATGAGTAAAAATGAACCCGATAAGCCTGGTAAAGTCATGCCTATGATACTTAAATAGCCACACAAAAAAATATATAAGAGGTTGGTATTTTCTTCTGATGGGGATAACACACTCAAGCCGATGCCTACAGTAAGGCCTACAAAGCCAAGCAACAAATTTCGGTTACGCCAATTACTGAAGTCTCTATATAAGATAATCGCAGATGCCAAAACCAAACCAAAGAATAATGCCCATACGTTTAGTGGATAGGAATTTAAGGCAGCGTCCAGCATTAGGGAAAGGGTGAAGTAACTCAGTATAACCCCAACAAATAAGGCTATTAAAAACGTACCATTAATATATTGCCAAAAAGTTCTAAAGCGTCCTCTGAAAAGCAGGGATATGGCTTTGAAATTTAGGCGTTGAAAGGAAAAAATAAGTTCTTCATAAAAACCTGTCACGACAGCTACTATACCACCTGAAACCCCTGGAATTTTATTAGCGATCCCCATAGCAATCCCTTTGAGGATTAATAAGCTGTAATCTAATAACGATCGGTTAGCCATGATTTTTTTTGCTAAATTTTTCTAAAAAATACAACAAACATAATGCCGCTATAAATGCGCTAGTAGCCAATACTACCTGTGTATCGGGGTTGGATAATTCTGGCAGGGTAACTGTTGTTGTTAGCGGTTCTTCAATTCCTTTGCTATTGGTGTAGTATGCTGTGATTTTTTTCCACGGCCATACTTTGTACAATGAGCCCATTAAAAAACCTGTCATAGTAGCCAAAATGCTGTTTTTATATTGAGAAAAAAGCCAACGCAAGACCCTTGCAAAAGCTTTTAGTCCTATCAATCCACCTGCAGCCATCACCAAAAAAACAATCAATCCTTCAATTTCAAAGGCCTTTATCTTATCTAGTGCATTCAAGGCAGTTTCGTACGCACCAAGTAAGATTAGAATAAAGGCTCCAGAAATTCCGGGGAGTATCATGGCTATTGCCACTAGTATACCGCAGAAAAAAAGATATAGCAAGCTATTAGATCCTGAGCTGGGCGTAATTAACCCTATTCCCAAAGCAACAAGAAAACCTAATATCATGGCTGTGAAAGCGGGAATATTCCACCTAGAAACACTGTTTTTTAAAACAAAGGCACTTGCTAATATCAGTCCAAAGAAAAAGGCCCATAGTGGGATAGGATAGGCAGTAAGCAGCCATGAAATACCACTGCTTACTATTAGTATGCTAGTGGCAATACCCAGGGCTAACGCCAATAGAAATGAGCCATCAAGAGATCGCCAAGCCGCTTTTCTATTGGGGCCAAGCAATTGTAAGAGTAGTGTAAGTGAAACCTTGTCAATGGCTTTAATGAGTCTTTCGTAGATATGAGTGATAAGCGCAATGGTACCTCCAGAAACACCTGGTACCACATCGGCTGCGCCCATAGCCAAACCTTTTAGATAGATGACAATATGTTCTTGCACGGATTGCTTCATTAGACCCAAGTGTTGAAATGTAAAATTACGCAATCGAGCGTAAAGAATACTATGAAATGGATAAGGTGTCTTTTACCAAGACTGTAGCCCTTGAGGTTGGGAAGGTTTCATATAAAACATCCAGTTCATTGGGATTAATAGCATAGGCATTTTTAAGAAAAAAAGATGCTTCATTTGCTTTCGCTTGCATCATATAAAACCCTGCTAGCATGTAGTTTAGAGAACTGTTCTCGGGGTGAAATTCCAAACCTTGTTGTAAGGTCTCAATCCCCTTGCTGTAGTCTTGTAATTGCAATAAGACACCCGCCCAGTCTAACCAAGTTTGTAATTCATAGTTACCAAGATTTACCAAACGTTCGTATGCGAGATTCGCTTCTTCAAATAAGCCCAATGCTTTATTAGACTGTGCGTACAAACGCCAATAGATCACGTGGCCGCAATCGATTTTAATAGCTTTCTTTATGTAGTGCAATACTTTTGCATAGGATTTGTTGCGTATATAGTGCCCACACAGTGCAAGCCAGCTTTTATCTAACAAAGGGTCTTCGTGTATGGCTTTTTTAAGAAACTTAATACCCAACTCATCATTTTTGAGTTTTAAATGACATTCGCCAATACGCAGGAGCGCAAAAGCTGTTGGGTCATCAATGCTAAGTGTAATTTCATAATGATTAATTGCTTCATTATATCGTCCTAGTTGTTCCAATGCCTTGCCTAGCTCTAGGTATGCACCTATAAACGTATCATCGCAAATGATAGCAAAATCAAATGCCGTGATAGCTTGCTCATACATGTGCTTGGCCAAATACTGTCTTCCTAATTGATGCCATGCAACTTCGTTGTAGGGGTCTCTGTTTAAAAACTCATTCATGTAGGTAATTGCACCATCAGCATCCTTTAAGGACTCAAAGCAATAAATGATGTTGTATAAAGCATGATTGTCTGTTACTTCTTCCTCCAAACATCTAATGAAATATTCTTTTGCCATAAAAAAGGCGTCCAAGTAGAGGTATTCCATAGCAAGAAGCGAATGAAATTCATATTTGTTGTCTGCATAGGTCAGACCTTTTTTAAGAGATACGATAGCTTCTTGATGCTCATTGCACTTGGATTGTATTACCGCCAAGTGCTGGAAGGCGTAAGGATTGAGGGGTTCAACTGCGATAAGGTTATCCACTAGAATACGAGCCTCTTCGTATGAACTCGTTAGGGTGTGGTATTCTATTAGGAGTAAAATGAGTTCGGGTGCATCAGGGTGTTGGTTGAGTCCAACTTCAATGGCTTTTTTTGCCATGCTTAGGTTAGCGGCATCAATATAATACTGTCCAATTTCTTCAAATTCTGAGGCATCGAAAAATTTAATTTCGTTTGTTTTGAGCATCGACTCAAAACGCGAAATAGGTAAATCAGAAAAATCATTAAATGGAAACTCCATACCTTGATTTAATTTATATAAATCTAAAAATTGAATTTCAGCTTACTGTAGCGGGGTTGAATCAATTTTCAACAAAGTAATCAACACTCTGTTTGGTTGAGTACTTTGATAAGGGTTTTACAGGCTTTTTTAATCTGTTTTTCAGAGATAGTCAGCGGTGGAGAAATTCGTACAGCCTTGGGTTCAAACAGCAGAAAAAAGAGTAAAACTCCTTCTTTCAAGCACTTTTTTACTAATGTTTGTGCTGTTTTTGTGTCTTCCATAATTAGCGCGAGCATAAGTCCCTTACCCCTAATCGCCTTGATTTTAGGGTGAACAAGTAATTTTCGAAACATTTTTTCTTTCTCAAGTGTCGCTGCTATCAAATTGCTATTGATAATGGTATCCAACGTAGCTCGGCAGGCTGCAGCAATGACTGGATTTCCTCCAAAAGTTGTAATATGTCCTAGAGAGGGCGCTTGTTTGAGCTGTGCCATGTGTTTTTGATCTGCTATAAAAGCTCCTACAGGAAGTCCACCTCCAAGCCCTTTCCCAATGACCAAAATGTCAGGTGCTATTTCATGATCCATAAAGGCAAAGAGTTTTCCTGTGCGTCCAATTCCTGGTTGAATTTCGTCTAGGATAAGCAGCGCACCAACGTCTTCACAACGTTTTTTAATTTTTTTTAGATACCCCTTGTCTGGTACAATAAATCCAGCACCTCCTTGAATGGTTTCTAAAATAACAGCAGCTGTTTGGCTTGTGATATTTTTAAGATCCTCAGGATTGTTAAAGCGTATATAGCGGGTTCCTGGGATAAGAGGTCTATATGCACTTTTTCGCAATTCGTATCCCATAACACTCATAGCTCCCATGGTATTTCCATGATAGGCTTTTTTTGCCGATATAATTTCAGCACGTCCAGTTACACGTTTGGCCAATTTTAATGCACCTTCTATAGCCTCGGTTCCCGAATTGGTTAAATAGGTAGTGTTTAGGTGTTGCGGTAAGTGATCGGCCAGCAACTTGGCCAGTAAGACAGGTTCTTTTTGGATAAACTCTCCATAGACCATCACGTGGAGGTATTTGCCTAATTGTCTTTTGATAGCGCGCACAACTTTGGGGTGTCGATGCCCCAAGCTACATGCAGATACACCAGCTACCAAATCAAGGTACTTTTTTTTGTTGCTATCGTATAAGTAGCACCCCTTTGCACGAACAATTTCAAGCCCCATCGGATATGGTGTTGTTTGCGCTTGGAAATCTTTAAATAACGATGCAAGTGAAGCCATTGCAGTTATCTTTTTAATTTTATTGGGACTCCTTCTATTTCTGGCAGATTAACCTTTATGTTGAAGCGTTGGAGGTCTATGCCGTGAAACAGATCTTCCTTGCTGTATATTCTCTCATCTTCTCGCCATGTAAAACCAAGTAACTGCCTGGTGTTTTCAGGAAGGTCATCAGGGGGATATACGACACCATCGGGATTTGTAAAAAAAGTGATTTTTTCGATACCACTGTCTTCAAATTCTAAGCGCAATGCACTGCAGATGGCTTTATCTATTCCTGTCAGTTCAAGAGTTTCATCATCATAGATATAATAAACCATTTCTGTATTCTGAATAACGTCTACTATTTCAAGGCTTTTACCCTTGAATTTGCCCTTTAGTTGAAGCCCTTTGATTTGATTAAAATTAGCTGCATTTAAACTGTCTTGTTCAATCACAAAAGCGTTATTGTAGATAAGTAGCGAATCCAATACTTCTTTTTCAGTGTCTATGGTAAGGTGGATCTCGTCTCCTGTCATTTGACTTTCATCTGACCATAATATAGGGTTGCGATCTGCAATCTCTTGAGGTGTTAAATATTGTAAATCACGATCAGTGATGGGGCGCCTAATGAGCTTTGCGCGTCCAGAAGTTTGATTAAAGTGAATAGAGTCTGTTTTACCACTCAAATCTTCTTTGAAAATGCGTACATCGTGAAATCCACGTATAATTCGTTGCTCAGGGGGACCAGTTGCAATAAGTGTATCTGCATGAATATAAAGGGAATCGAGTTCAACTACATTAATTGCAACCGCTCGGTGGGTTACCATAGCTGAGTCTTTTTCTTTAAATACCTGCCCGTAATTCCCTGTGATGATGGAATTATTTATAGTATCGGTTATCCGAATATTTTGGGTGGCTGACGCATATTTTTTGGTATCGTTAAAATAGATGCTATCGCCAAGGATATTGCGGTTGTTGTAGTCAATAGAAGCTTTTTTCTTAAAGAAACCTTCTTTCTTGACTGTGTTATAAAAGCCTTCACGGCAACGAACCACATAATCTTCTCCTGTAATCGTGGTGGCTCCGTAAAAAAAAGCGTGCTTTGTTTCAGTGTAAAAATCCATTCGTGCAGAGGTCAAGGTAAAATCAGGATTGTTGACCACTACTTTTTTTTCAAACTTATATTTTTTGCTATCAGAAATATAAGTACCTCTTTTGCTATTAATCGTAGTCAAGCTGTCATAAACTGTTCCATTGGCAGGATAGTAGGCTATGTTTTTAGTTCTGTCAAAATAAAGTGTATCCGTTTTAAGCAGCATTTCCTTGTTGTCAAGCACAACCTGTTCTTTTGCAACGGCTAGGTTTATTTTGCCATCATAATTGACAGTCTTGCTTGTTAGCACCAAGCTATCCCCTTGAATGATGCGAACATTTCCAAAGGCATCAAATCTATTTTCTTTTTTATAAAAAAAGGCCTTGTCAGACCATACATCCATGCCTTGATGCACCAGATGTACCTGTTTGGTAGCACTTCGTTCTAAGATATTTGCTCCAGGAAAGTTTTCTTCATCTAGCTGAAAAGATCCCGCTTGACGTATTTCTATTTCTTTTTCCTGTGCCCATAATCCACTAGCGGACAACAGCAGTAAACAAGAAAAGAGAACAGCTCTCATGCGTATTTATTAAGACGAACGAAAGATGGTTTGATTTCTATCTGGGCCTACAGAAACAATCTTTATGGGTGTTTCTACATAAGCTTCAATAAAGGCCACATAGTCCATAAATGTTTTTGGAAGTTCCTCCTCGCTGCGCATTTTGGTCAAGTCTTCCTTCCAGCCAGGCAATGAAGTGTATTGTGGTTTTACCTCTTCTGCATTTAAGGAGTAGGGTAGGTGCTGAATGTTTCCGCCTCTGTAATCATACGAGACACAAACCTTAAGCTTATCAAAACCAGTAAGTACATCGCCTTTCATCATCATCAGTTGGGTGACCCCATTTACCTCTACAGCGTATTTAAGGGCAACCAAATCAAGCCAGCCACAACGACGTGAACGACCCGTGGTAGCGCCAAACTCGTGTCCTACACGACCCATTGTTTCCCCGATTTCGTCAAATAGCTCGGTTGGAAAAGGACCGCTTCCCACTCTCGTGGTATAGGCTTTGAATATGCCGTAAACTTCCCCAATTTTATTGGGCGCAATACCCAGCCCAGTACATGCGCCTGCGGCAGTCGTATTGGATGAGGTAACAAAAGGATACGTACCAAAGTCAATGTCCAAAAGGGAACCTTGTGCGCCTTCAGCTAAAATATGCTTGCCTTCTTTTTGGGCTACACTTAGGAACTGTTCGCTGTCAACAAACGAAATGTTGCTTTTCAAAAAAGCTATGGCTTCAAAAAACGCCTTATCAAGTGAGTCCATGTCATACTCAAGATTAACGTTCATGTTAGCAACCATCGCCAAATGTTTATCGCGAAGTGCTTGATATCTTGTCTTCCAGCTTGCTAATTCAATATCGCCAACTCTAATCCCATTACGACCTGTTTTGTCCATATATGTTGGACCTATACCTTTGAGAGTAGATCCAATTTTTGCTTTTCCTTTTGCCAACTCTGAAGCGGCATCGAGAAGCCGGTGTGTTGGAAGAATTAGGTGAGCTTTTCTAGAAACCAATAGTGACCTATTGATATCAATATCAAAAGGGGCAAGGTTGTCTAATTCTTGCTTAAAAATAACTGGGTCAATCACCACGCCGTTTCCAACCAAGTTGGTGGCATCGGGGTGAAAGATTCCCGAGGGTATGGTGTGTAATACGTGTTTAATTCCGTCAAATTCTAGGGTGTGGCCTGCATTGGGTCCGCCTTGGAATCGAGCAATAATGTCGTACTTTTTTGTAAGTACGTCAACAATTTTACCTTTTCCTTCGTCGCCCCACTGTAAGCCTAGGAGTAAATCAATGGCCATGAATGATTAGTTAGCGTTTTTTTTGGTTCCGTAAAAGTATAATGAATGCGCGTGTATGTCAATATCAAAAACCTCCTCGATAGTTTGTTTTATGGCTTGAATACGGGGGTCGCAAAATTCCTTTACATCTCCAGTGTCTGTTAAAATTACGTGATCGTGTTGTTTGTCAAAATATGACTTTTCATATTGAGCGTGCTGTAAACCAAATTGATGCTTTCGAACCAAGCCGCATGCCAACAGCAATTCAATTGTATTGTAGAGTGTTGCGCGACTTACCCTGTAGTTTTTATTTTTCATCATGATATATAACGACTCGATATCAAAATGCTCTTCACTTAAGTAAATTTCTTCAAGTATGGCAAAGCGTTCAGGTGTTTTTCTATGCCCGTTGCTATCCAAAAATTGAATAAAAACACTTTTTACTATTTCGAATTCGTTTTTCATATGGTAAAACCCAAAAAACAAAGATAAGCAACCGAAATCAATCTCGAACTACTTTCTCAATTCCAGTAACTTTTTCAAGTTTATTAATTAACATGTAGAGAGTAGAAGCATGCCTTACGTGCAGTCTTAATTCACCAGAAAAAGTACCTTTTTCTGTGTCAAATTTTATTTGTGTAATGTCTACGTTATGCGCATTTGAAATAAGACTGGTAACCTCGCTGACAAGTCCAATTCGATCAATACCAGATAGACGGATGCTTCCACTAAAGAATCCTTTTGAAGAATCTATCCATTTTGTACTTAAAATACGATAGCCGTAATTTGAGTGTAAGCTGATGGCATTTGGGCATTCGTTTTTATGCACCTTAATACCCTCATTGATGGATACAAATCCAAATACCTCATCACCTGCAATAGGATTACAGCACTGACTTAGGGTATAATTTAGGGTTTCTTGATCTTTTCCAAACACCAACATATCGTAGAAGCTTGAAATTTCACTGCTGTCGAGGTTTTCTTTTTTGGGTCTGTCTGAGGGTCTTCTTCTAAAGAGCTGGTAAAAACGGTTGTTTTCTTCTGAGGCAAACTTCTTTAACATTTTATTGTCAATAGTGCCAATACCTACCCGATAATATAAATCCAGACTGGTTTTAAGTTTGAAATAGGACACCATTGCATTGATGATTCGTTCACCAAATTTAAATTTCATATGACGAAGCTTTCGTCTTAATAGCTCTTTGCCTTCTGTAGCAATGGCTTTTTCCTCAGCACGTAATGAGGTGCGAATACTTGACCGCGCTTTGGATGTGATTACAAAATCAAGCCAGTTGGCATTCGGAGATGAAGTTTCAGAAGTAATAACATCTACTTGATCACCACTGTTTAGTTTATAGTTAAGCGGAACGATTTTGCCATTCACTTTTGCCCCTCGTGTTTTATCACCAACTTCACTGTGGATGGAATATGCAAAATCTACAGGCGTAGCTCCTTTTGGTAAGGATTTTAAATCTCCTTTGGGCGTAAAGACAAAAATCTCACTCGCATACAAATTGAGTTTAAAGTCTTTGACAAAATCCACAGCATCGGTTTCATCTGATTTTAAAACGTCACGCAATCGATTTAACCAGCTTTCCATGCCGCCCTCGTCTTTGCTTCCGTGTTTGTATTTAAAATGAGCAGCGTATCCCTTTTCGGCAATTTCGTGCATGCGCTCCGACCTAATTTGTACTTCGACCCATTTGCCACCAGGTCCAACTACCGTTATATGCAAGGCTTCATAGCCTGTTGATTTGGGTGAGGATATCCAATCGCGCAATCGAGTTGGGTTAGGTTGGAAGTGGTCTGTAACGATGGAATAAATTTTCCATGCCAAAAACTTTTCTTGTTTTGGGGTTGATTTGTAAATAATACGCACAGCAAAACGATCAAAAACTTCATTAAACTTTCTGTTCTTGATTTGCATTTTTCTGCGAATAGAAAAAATACTTTTAAAGCGCCCCTCCGTTTTAAAATTAATACGTTCTTTACTTAGATGCTTTTGGAGTTGTTTGGTAAAATTCTTTATGTAGGTCTGTCGTTCTTCTTCACTTTCTTTGATTTTTATATCAATATCGTTGTATACTTCAGGCTCTGTATACTTAAGCGCTAAGTCTTCTAGCTGGGTTTTTATGTTAAACATACCTATTCGATGCGCTAGAGGCGCATATATGTAAAGTGTTTCAGAAGCAATACGCACTTGTTTCTCTTCTGGCATTGCAGTTAACGTCATCATGTTGTGAAGCCTGTCCGCAATTTTTATCAAAATAACCCTGACGTCTTCATTCATAGTCAGTAACATTTTTTTGAAATTTTCGGCTTGAATGGAAACGCGCTTGTCTTTAGAGAGTTTTGATATTTTGGTAAGTCCATCAACAATTTTTGCAACGGTATTCCCAAACATGAGCGCTATGTCATCAAGTGTTAGGGTAGTATCTTCAACCACATCGTGGAGTAGGGCTGCTGCAATTGAAGTAGCACCAAGTCCAATTTGGTCTGCAACTATCTGGGCAACAGCTATTGGGTGCATGATATAGGGCTCACCGCTTTTGCGTCTTTGATCTTTGTGGGCGTCTACGGCTGTGTCAAAGGCCAGCCGGATGAGTTTTTTGTCTTCGCTAGTTAACGATTGATAACTATTGCGAAGTAAATTTTTATACTCCTGCGCAATAATGGCATTCTCATTAACTTCAGAAATTTGCATAGTTAAATATACAAAAATTAGCACTTGCGCTGACGCACAACTTCATAGGCCAATACGGCTGCAGCTACCGATACATTTAAGGAGTCAATATGGCCCAGCATGGGTATTTTGATGGCTGTACTTTCTTTTAGCCAAAATGTACTCAGGCCTTTTGCTTCGCTCCCCATAACCAAGGCCGTTGCTTTGGTAAAATCTGCAGCTGTATGTTTTATGCTTTTTCGGAGTGAAGCGGCATAAGTATTGATTTTAAAGTTTTTTAGAAAATCTTTAGCTCGCCTATTTTCACAAACAAATGTTAGCACGGAGAAAAACCCACCCACACTTGAGCGAATCACATTTGGATTATAAATGTCGGTATGTGGATCACTTATAATCACAGCGTCCACTCCTGAGGCATCAGCAGTGCGAAGTATGGCACCCAAATTCCCAGGCTTTTCGATAGCCTCCAAGACTAATATGAAAGGGGTACTGTTTTTAGGTTGCCAATCTTCTAAAGTATTATTTTTTTGCTTCAGTACGCCTATAACCCCTTCAGTAGAATCGCGCATCACAATTTTGCGATATACTTCCAAAGAAACCGATACAACTTCTGATTTGAGATTAAATTTCGTTATCCAGCTTTTAAACGCGCCATCGTTTAAAATTTCCGGACACCAGTATATTTGTGTTGCCTCATAACCGGCTATAAATGCCAGTTGCAGTTCTCGTAATCCCTCTGCCGTAAAGCATCCGCTTTCTTTTCTTGCCTTAGCTTTAGCCTGCAATGCAACAACATTCTTAACCGATTGGTTGTGTATGCTAGATATATGCTTCATAATTTGTTTTAATATTAACACATATACAATTGTTAATGATATTTATTATAACCAAATTTTAAATATTAACAAATTTCTCAGCGCTGTAATCGTTGACGATTAAGCTCGCAATATCGCACTTTTATTTCATTGCATCGAATAATATTGTCCGCAAGTTTCGTTAGTCGCATCATTCACAAAAAAAGCTATTTCTCATTTGAGAAATAACAATCACGACATTCTTTTTCTGGACATTGTTCTTGACTCGGGTAGCTGTTTCGATATTCTAGATTAAATTGATAACGAAGATGTCCGTGTGGTGATGTGCTCTACTCATGATGTATTTGCACTTAAAGCGATTTGATATCAAGTCACAGATTATTTGCCTGAACCCTTAGAAATTCAGGATTTAATATATACAGTAGAGAAAATTGAAAATAGAATAGCGAAATATAAAAAAGACAAGTGTTTGATTCATCTCATTTCAACTCTTTCAATTATGCCATGCTCACTATTAATCAAAATATTTCTATTTCGGAAAAATCGAGTGTTGATTTTATTTTCATTCATGAAATTCTATGTATGGAAACTCACAAGGGTACACACAAGATAGAAATCGTACTAAAGCATCATGCAAAACGTGAGCGTATTCTTGTGGGAAAACCTTTGCTTGAGATGGAGAAAAAATTACCTCAAAGTATTTTCTTTAGAGTAAGTCGTAATTCTACTGTCAATGTTACGACCATTCGAACCATTCATCGCAATATGCAATATACCCTTACCAATGGTTATCGTATACAAATTCCTCGAACTGGCTATAAGTTGCTGATTTCCTTTATGGAAAAAATATATCAAACAATCATATAACTTTTTTATTACCTGAGGCTTCCGTATTTTTGTAGAGTATGGCAATTGATACAAAACTTACGGAACAATTTATAGATCTTGAGCATGCGCATGGTGCACACAACTACCATCCACTTCCTGTTGTTTTGGATAGGGGCGAGGGCGTGTATTTATGGGATGTTGAAGGTAGAAAATACTATGACTTTCTTTCTGCATATTCAGCAGTTAATCAAGGCCATAGCCATCCAAAAATCATACAAGCCCTACAAGATCAGTCGCAAAAATTATGCCTCACATCACGTGCTTTTTACAATAGCTCTTTAGGTCCTTTTGCTGCTTTTATTTCCAAATACTTTGGATTTGATAAAATACTGCCCATGAACTCTGGTGCAGAAGCTGTCGAGACTGCTATTAAACTTGCGCGAAAATGGGGTGTTCAAAAAAAGAATATAAAACAAGAGGCAGCACAAATAGTAGTGTGTCATAATAATTTTCATGGCAGGACAACTACAATTATTTCGTTTTCAGATGACAAAGGAGCAAAAAATGACTTTGGTCCTTATACTCCTGGGTTTATCGCAATTCCTCACAACGACTTGGACGCTTTAAAAAATGTTTTGAAAGCAAACAAAAATATTGTTGGTTTCTTGATGGAACCCATTCAAGGGGAAGCTGGAATATTTACCCCAGACGATAATTACTTACAAGACGTACAAGCAATTTGTAACGCAAACGGAGTCTTATTTATTGCTGACGAAATCCAGACTGGCATAGCTAGAACAGGATCACTGCTTGCAGTATGTGGTGATTGTGATTGTGGTGCTTCGTGTGAAAGACAGTCAGACACATTTGCTGCACCCGATGTGTTAATTCTTGGCAAGGCAATTAGTGGAGGTGTTTATCCTGTTTCTGCTGTTTTGGCCAACAATGAAGTGATGGATGTAATCAAACCTGGAGAACACGGCAGTACTTTTGGCGGAAACCCAATCGCTGCTGCGGTCGCTACGGCTGCCCTTAAAGTGGTTCAAGATGAGGCATTAGCGTTAAATGCACGAAAGCTAGGTAACATATTTCGCGACCAACTCAATATGTACATACGCTCTAGCGAGATTGTATCTTTGGTAAGAGGCCGGGGCTTGCTTAATGCAATTGTGATTAATGACAGCCCTGAAAGTGATACGGCATGGAACATTTGTATGGCACTAAAAGAAAACGGGTTGCTCGCGAAGCCTACACATGGTAATATCATAAGATTTGCGCCCCCGCTCGTAATGAACGAAGAGCAGCTAATAGACTGTGTTGATATCATAACATTAACCCTTAAAACTTTTGAACCAAACTAGTTTTATGGATTTGATTTACTTTGATAACGCTGCTACTACCCCCATTTACCCTGAAGTTATTGAAGCCATGCATGCTACCATGCAAGAAGATTTTGGCAACCCTTCTTCTGTCCATGCAGCAGGACGTTCTGCAAAAGCTAAGGTCGAGTCTGCCCGAAAATACATCGCTAATCAAATGGGTGTTTTACCCAAAGAAATCATTTTCACATCTGGTGGAACAGAAGGAGATAATACAGTGATGCAAGCTGCTTTTCATCAACGAGGAATTCGCTACTTTATAAGTTCTCCAATAGAACACCATGCAGTACTTCACCCCTTAGAACACATGGCTCAACAAGGGCACATAAAATTAGACTTTGTAAAAGTACTTCCCAGCGGTTTGCCCGACACGGCTGACCTAAAACGTTTATTGAGCAGTAGTGATGAGAAAAAAATGGTCAGCCTTATGCATGTTAATAATGAGGTAGGAGCCATATTAGACCTTGAGGCAGTTGGAAATTTATGTCATGAGTACAATGCGTTATTCCATACAGATACCGTTCAATCCATTGGGCACTTTGATTTGGATTTTGGAGTATTACCCGTAGATTTCGCTGTAGCCTCGGCACACAAATTTCACGGACCCAAGGGCATTGGTTTTTTATATATTCAAAAAGATACCGGTTTAAGCGGTATACTTTTAGGAGGATCGCAAGAACGCGGAATGCGGGCAGGCACTGAAGCTGTTCATAATATCGTAGGAATGCATACTGCCTTTCAACTTTCTTGCGAACGCATGCAAGCCGATGCTTTACATATCAAGGATTTAAAAAGCTATTGCCTAGCCCAATTACAAGCTGCCTTGCCTGGCACAATATTTAATGGCGCATCTGGCGATATTGAAAACAGCACATATACGATTGTAAATGCACGCCTACCCATGGATGAGAAGAAAGCTCAACTCTTGGCTTTTAATCTTGATTTACAAGGGGTGTGTTGCTCTAAGGGTAGTGCATGTCAATCGGGAAGCGAGGGGGAGTCTCATGTGTTGCAATACTTGCTAACTGCTGAACAAAACAAGGCGCCTTCTTTGCGTTTTTCTTTTTCAGCATACAACACAAAACCTGAAATTGACAAGCTTATTGATATACTTGTCGACTATGTAAAAAGCTAAAATCTTGCTTTAATTTTGATGTTGAACACACGCGGAGTCATGTAGTTAGCAACGGCAAACTGGCGTTGGGTGTAGACGTCTCTTACCCAAGTATTGGTGATCGCGTTTTGTACATCGAATATATTGAAAATTTCGACCCCAACTTCTAATTCTTCAAAAGCATTAAAGGTATTTCTAAAGCGGGTGTCGTCTTTTATGACATACAAAAAGCCAATATCGGCACGCTTGTAGTTGCGCAATCTGTTTTGATAATTGTAGGCGTCAGCATAGTTAGGAGAACCGCCTGGAAGGCCTGTATTGTAAACCAAGTTCAAGTTCATTTTTAAGAAAGGTAACCTCGGCACATAGTCTTGAAAGAGCATGGCAAATTTTAATCTTTGGTCTGTAGGTCTTGCAATGTATCCACGATTATTCTGATTCTCAACGGCTTTTAATAGCCCTACACTTATCCAAGATTCCGTGCCTGGAACAAACTCACCATTTAGGCGCATGTCTAGCCCGTAAACTTTAGCCTTGGTGTTGTTATTCGCTGCATATCGAATACGTACATTTTCCAAGGTGTAGGGATTGACATCCCACAAGTATTTATAGTATGCAGATGCCCTAAATACAAATGGCCTTTTCCAAAGTTGAAATGTTCGATCTTGACTTACTACCGTATGAATAGATTGTTGTGGCTTTACGGATGGATTTATCTTACCGTCGATACCCCTTAGTTCTTTGTAAAATGGCGCTTGGGTGTAATTACCTACTGATAAACGCGTCACTATATTGGGATTGTCTACAGGCTGAAAACTCAATTGCGCACGTGGGCTAACAAATGTACTGCCAGCATTGCTAAAGTTTGATAGGTTCCAGTGGTGTACCCGAATTCCAGCCGACAACCATGCTATTTTTTTGCCCATTAAAAAACGATTATTCCATTGTAGATAACCCGAAATTCTGTTTAGCGTACTTTGTTGGGTAGCCCTTATGTTATTGAACAAAGTCAGCGGTCCCTCAAATGGTTCATAGGGCTGGTTGTTTTTAGAACTGATGTGTGGTGGACGTGTAGAAAAGCCTGCAGAGTCTATTTTTTCCCACTCAACTATTCGATCGCTTATGTCTTCAGATTTTAATGCTATACCCCAGCGTAACTCCTGGTTGTCTGGCTGATGTTTCCCAGAAATATTCACAGATGTTATAAGGGCATCAAAATCGTTTCTTCCATGTGTGTGCTGACTGCCAATGCCCTCTGCAAAGGATATATTGCCCAAGTCTTCAGAGCCAATATCCGTATTCGGTGTTCCAAGTAAATATTGCCCAACAATATCAAAATACTCTTGTTCTTGGGTGTGATAAATAGAAGTTGTCAAAACATATTGGTTGTTTTCAGATGGCTGATATGTGGTCTTCAGCGCACCCAAATACGTTTGGTAAATATCTTCTTCACTGCCATCGTAATAAACCAATAGGGCACGTGGGTCACTAGCCGTTCCAAAATTTGTTTGTCTTGTTTGAGGTGTGTAATTGTAAACGTTTCTAGAAATAGAACCCAGAAATTGAAATGTTAGCTTGTCATTTTTTTGATAGCTAATAAAGGATTGCACATCGGCAAAGGCAGGCTGGTATTGCGCACTGGTTTCCTTTTGGTTTACAAGCAATTGGTTGTCGCGATAGCGTGCGCCTATAATTGCAGACCACTTGCCCTTAGTGTTCCCATAGCTTATTCCACCCCCCAATAAGCTCGCATCTACGCGTAATACTTTTTGCGTTGGTGTTTTGTAGGTAATATCTAATACCGAAGAAAGTTTATCGCCATAACGTGCTCCAAAACCACCAGCCTTGAATGATACTTGTTGAATGAGATCGGGATTTAAAAAGCTTAATCCTTCTTGTTGCCCAGCACGAATTAGCGTTGGCCGATACACTTCGATACCGTTTACGTAAACCAAATTCTCATCATAATTCCCTCCTCTAACGGCATATTGTGTACTGAGCTCATTGTTTGAATTTACGCCAGGTAGGCTTAAGAGTAAGTTCTCAACGCCCGCATTTGCGCCAGGAATACTCCGTACTGTTTCAGGAGATAAGACAGTAACCCCACTAATTTTGGCAGATTGATTTCCCAGGACAACTACTTCGCCTATTTGCGCCTGTTTAGTGTTCATTACAGGATGAAATTCTTGAACGGTATTGGGTTGTGGCGAAATGGTTACCACTACCTTTTCATGGGCAATATGCGTAAAGCGGATTACTAATTTTGTTTCAGTTGTAAAATGTAATTGATAAAAACCGTTTTCGTTTGCGGTGGTACCAAAGCCCGTATTTGTGCTTACGGTTACATAGGGTATGAGTTCTTGCTTGTCATTGGTAATAATACCTTGTAGGGTAGTGTTTTGCGCATGTAAAATGAAATGACAACTAAAGTAGTATAAAAAAGCAAGCGCTAGTTTTTTCATTCTTTGCGATAAAACGTTGTTTCAAATGTAGTACTGTTGTTGACTTTATCCCAAACAATTAGCTTTAATTTATGTTTTGTTTTTTTAAGTTTCAAAGGATCTTGAAATCGAAATGTGAGTTCTTTTTTCTTTTGCTCGTATTCAAATAGCACCCATCTGTCGTTTAAATAGCCTTCATAGCGACCAACTCCAGCGCCTTTGTCGTCTATCGTAAAGCGAATGTCTTTCTCCAATGAAATCCAACGATTACTTATTTTCTTTTGGTCTTCAATAGTCGGAGGGATACTGTCTACCAGTACCGTTATAGCTCCTGTGCTTTTCAGCTTTGCTGAAAACTGTCCTTTCTTGTTTTTATTTGCCACATGCCCCCAGCGCTTTCTCCGCTTTAAGGCCAAATAAGCTCCTTTGGTTGTATTTTCTTTTTCCAATGTTAGTGTGTATGGCTTTTCAAAATAAGCATAGTCGTTAGAGATATTGAGTGTATCTCCGTCCATTTCAATGCTAAGGGGTGTGGGTTCGCTAAAAGTTTTTTGGTTTATATACAAGCTAAAGTCTCGTAGTTCAAACATATAATCCCTTTTGGGATAAATCATTTTTCCCGGCAGAGGAGATTTTTTTGTCACCCATACTTCTTCTACTTTTCCTTCAATGGGTATGTGCAAATACACCTTATTACCGACGACATCGCTTAACTTTATGGTATACGTCAACTGCGCACCCGCTTCAACATCAATAAGACCATTGTTTGTGTAATTGGCAAAGGCAACAGGTGTTTCATGGGAATTAAAAAGTTGCATTACTTTTTTATTTTTGTCTATGTATAGCGGATAGTCTATTAACTTGTGCATTTCACTGGTATCGTCAAACGAGAGCGTATCAAATTGAATTTTAAATCGAGGGGTATTGTCAATAGCAGCATCAATTTTAAACGCCCCATTTTTAAAAAAAGATTCATTTTGTCTGTCAAAATGCTCTATTCCAAAACCAATAGTTCCAATTGCTCTGATGGTATCCGCAACATAAACACTGTCATTCTTTTGGGTTATGGACAACTGAATTTGCTCTTCTGACCTATTGATAACTCCATCAATGGGATAGCCAATAAGTTGTTCTATGATAGGCTTTCGTGTGTCTGCGATATTGCCATTGGATAGTAGCGGGTTGAAGGGAATTTGATTTGCGCTTGTTCTCAGCTCAAAATGTAGGTGAGGTCCAAATGATGAGCCGGTATTGCCCGAATACCCTATGAGCACTCCTTTTTTTATGGGTATTTGGTCAGGTTCAGGATAAAACTCAACAGTATAGCTTTTTTGGTTGTATTGTTTTTTACGAACATGGCGTTTGATCTCTGGACTGTATCGTTGTAGATGGGCATAAACACTAGTCACGCCATTGGGATGATTGATGTATACCGCTTTTCCATAACCGCCTTGTTGAATTTTAATACGCGATACATATCCGTTTGCCACAGCACGTAGTGGCAATCCTTCTTTGCCATGGGTGCGAATGTCAATTCCTGCGTGGAAATGTGTCCCTCGAAGTTCTGCAAATGTTCCCGACAATTGGATAGGGATGTCTACGGGTGGGTGGTAGTCCTGGGTGTAAACAAAGCGTATTACCAATAAAGCGAGCCGTAAGATTGAGCGATTCATTTTTTCAAAGGTAAAATATTATGATGCAAATCGAGAACGAAGATTTGTTAAATGTCAACAGCTTAGGTACATTTGAAAGGAAATTAATTAAATGGACAACTCCACTACCATGGTTTTGGATAAATTAGAAAATCAACTTTACGATTTGGTTGAAAAAATGCATCAATTGCAGCAATCAAAAGTTGCTTTAGAAACTTCTTTGCTTGAGGCTCAATCTAAACTTAAGGCAAAGCAAGAGGATGCTCGAGAGTGGAAAGAAAAATACGAAGCCTTGAAAGCCGTCCAAGGCATGAAAACGGACAATACCGCAGCTAAAAAGCGCACCTTACATCATATAGATGCGTTAATAAGTGAAGTAGATGCGTGTATTGAACAAATTAAACTTGAAGACTGATGCAAAAAATTAAACTTTCTATTGCCGATAGGGTATATCCATTAAGTGTACCAGAAGGTGAAGAGGCGATTTTACGTGAAGCTGCAAAAAGCCTAAATGTAATGGTGAATCATTTCGAGAAAAACTATGCCGTAAAAGACAAGCAAGACGTTTTGGCTATGTGTGCTCTTCAAATTGCTGTACAGTCTAGTAAGGAAGCAGATGCTAATACGACATCGCAAAGTGATGTTCATAAAAAAATTGTACTTTTATGCAAGTATTTAACGGAGCAATTAGCTTCCTAAATACCAAAAATACCTACCCTACACAAGGTACATTTTTTGATAAACTCAACGCTAATTTAATTCGAAGAGGTGAGTTTTGGGTGCACAAGCAAGCCGTTTTATACGGACCCTTAAACACACAGGTAGCCTCAAACATGTTTAACTCGAGTTTATGCAAAACTTGCCTTGGGTAGGTTTTTTAATAATTGGCAGGTAATTTATTTTTCTCGAATAGTTTGTGAATCCATAGGATAATAACCCCAAAGGCAACTGCTGAAATAATAAGCAATATATTTTGAAGCCCTGAAACACTAAAGGATAACTTGACCAAAATGGTCGAGATTACAAATCCAGAGTTGCGAATGACCTTATTGAACTTGTCCGTATGGGCAAAAGAAAACAACACCAATAGCACATCAACCAATATTAGTACAGTAAAGAAGTCGTCAAAAAACACAGCATTGACGTCAAGTCCTGAAACAATTCCTTGTTCAAGTTCAGATACTTGCGATGCCCATTCGAATACATTGAACAACGCGATGATGATAAATGTTGGCACCAATAAAACAGCCAAGGATTTCTTAAACTTTATAAAACGAACAAGTTCTGGACGGGTTTCGGTCAGCTTTAATAGTTTTCTTACCCTAAACTTATTCATGCTGTAAAAGAAGTGTATAAGCAAAAATAGAATTACGGTAGCAATGATGTCGTATATGAATTGGAGGTTTTGTGCACTTTCAAACCAGTTGCCATCTAAAGAAATATTGGATAAATCTTTATACAATCTTCGAATTACAATAAGCATGATGATTTCATACTGCTTGCCAATATAGATTGTCATCGACTTTGGCAAATAATAAATCAGCAAGTACACCTCATAAACAAGAATAAAAGAGAATGGGGTATAAATAGCCGAAATTGGATTGGTGAACAACTCACCAGATATGGCAATTCCAAGAAAGCCAAGGTCGTTTAGCGTAATGACAGTTAAGTGAAGCAAAAAGCTTACAATAGCAAGATTAATGATGAATTTTTCGCTTAACTTTTTGGTTTTTTCATCCAAAAGTTTCGCGTAGAACAGTTCGAACATGTTGTTAAAATTTCTTCAATATATAAATTTTGCTTCACTATGATGCAACAATTCTTTGCCTTACTGTATCTTTGATTCAAATTATTACAATGGATTCATTCGAACAAATTAAGTCCCACATCGAGTCGTTAGGTTTTAGCGTCGTAGCACATGATTTTGAGCGTCCATGGGGCGGTTTCTTGGTTATAAACGAGGCACAAGCACAAGACTTTGCCAATCAATTTTTTTCTGGATTAGATGTAAATTCAATACGTATTGGAGGAAAATTAAGTCCTAAAATATTAATTGTTTCACCTGATGTAAGACTGTCGTGGCAATACCATCACAGACGTGCTGAAATATGGCGTGTTTACAAAGGAACTGCTGGCATCATACGTTCTAATACTGACAACATAGGCGAGTTAGAAGTACTTAATGAGGGCGATCAAGTTCGATTACAGCAGGGTGAACGCCACCGTTTGGTTGGCTTGGCTTCTCGTGCCTTGGTGGCTGAAATATGGCAACACACAGATCCGGAAAATCCGTCCGACGAAGACGATATTGTCCGGGTTTCTGATGATTTTGGCAGATAAATATGAATGCCTTTTCCAGTCGTTTTGTCTCTATTGCGGCACTGCAACAAAAACTTGCAGCTTATTCAGATGAAGCTTTAGCAGCGCCCATTGAAGGAAAGTGGAGTATATTACAACATCTTTATCATTGCTGGTTGGTAGAAAGAGGTGTGTTGGCCTACATAAAGCTTAAAACGCAAGATATAGAAGCCTTGGAAAAGGTGCGTTTGTTGACCCGTCTGCGATTCATCTTTTTTTTTACAATCCTAAAACTTGGATTGTTAAAAGTTAAAGCGCCAAAAGTGGTGGAGGCCTTCCCAGAAAATATGAGCCCAAAAGATTTGTGTGAACGCCTTTCTGAAACACGTAGAGAAGCTGATTTGTTTTTTACAGCATTGCCTGAAACCACAGCTCGTAAAGGAATTTTCAAGCACCTGTTTATAGGTCGTTTAAACAAAAGCTTAAGTCAGAAATTTATTAAACTTCATTTAGAGCACCACCTCAAACTTTGCGGTTTATAGTCCAATCAAATAACCTAAGGAAATAGAAAAATAGCCATTGTTGCTTGGTTTTTCTTCACCAGGGAGGGCTTTTGGCATTGCATAGGTGTAGTCGATTTCAAAATCCCATTTACCAAAATCAAATTCGATGGGAATACTCAATTCTGTATTCAAAAGCTGGAACACATCGGTACTTACTTCTTGGAACTGAAAAAAGCCAATACGCACCAATTCAGTTATGGTTTGATTTCCCCAAAAGATACCAACCCTAGGTTCAATAGATATATCTAGCGATTTGCTTGCTAGTAGATTAATGTTGAAGTAGGTGTTATTGGATAAATAACTTGAACGGTTACCCCCAAATAAATAACCGCCAGAAAGAGCGTTTCCAAACTGCTTAGTGCGATAACTTAAGCTGAGTGAAACACGTTGATTGTTAAGATCTGCAACGTCTTCTGTAAAGGTTGTATAGTAATAGGCTGCTGTGGCCACAATGGATTTTTTCTTGTTTAAGTGATTTGAGTAACCACCGCTAAAGGTGATAAAATCCCACTGTGGATCAACCTCGCTATAATAACCCGAGCCTACATTTAAAAAAAAGTTATTGGAATCTATATAGCTAATGGCTGGAAAGAAGCTGTATTGCTCGACCCCAAAATCACGCCCTGAAAAAAGCGTTTTGGTATTGTATAAGGTGTTTATGTAAAGAAAATCTTGCTTCTTAAGATCAAGCACCATGGATTCAATCGTCAAACTGTCTATAGGGAAGAGTTCATCTAAAATGGCATCAGCTTCGGACTTAACAAGTTCTTGCGCTAGGCCCAAAGCTGGAATGCATGCTAAAATAAATTTTAACTTCCTCATAAAAATAGATAATAGGGGCAAAGCCCCCATTATCATCCTTTTTTCTTTTTCCTTCTTTCTTTAATATTTTCTTTTCGTTCTTTAAGCTGTTCCTTACGGTCTTTCATATTGCCAATACGCTTTTTCATTTTTTTTCTGCGCTCTCTAATCAACTGCTTTTGCTCATCCGTAATGGTTGTTCGAAAAGCATCTTTTAAAGCCTTAATTTCACTGCGATTGGCTTCCATTATCGCTTTTTGCGAATCCGAAAAACTTGCACTTAGTGCTTCTCTACGCGCTTTTTTACTAAGCTCTTTGTTCTGCATAATAGCAAGTTGTTCATCGGTAAGTGAACTTTTAAATTCTTCGCGATTTTCTTTCATTGCAGCTTTTTGTGCTTTGAGCATTTCAATCTGCTCAGGGGTGTATATTTTTTCTTTTCCCTGGGCTTTGTCTTGGGCTACTGCAAACTGACCAACGGCCATTGCAGCAAGTATAAGGGTGATTTTGACTGTTTTCATTTTTCTACTTTTTTGTGTTTGATTTTTAGACCTGCTGTTTTGAAAAAAGTTTTATTAGACCTCGCTAAAAACAAATTTTTCATCGAACCAATCATCAAAATCTTCGTCACTCAGTTCTAAAGATTCAATGGTTAGCTCTTCAAATGTATTTATTTCATAATTGGTGAGTTGTTGCTTTTGATTCAATAGGAACACAAATGCCATAATGCCAAATACAGCAGCGGTAAGCATGGTCTTTGTGCCAAAAAAGACAGATATCTTTTTTTCTTCTGTATTCAAGAAATGTAGCATGTCTTTTTTTGAAGACTCAAAATAGCCCTCGGGGACTTCGTAGCCCAATTCTTCTTTATGTACATGTTTCTGATTCATACGGTTGCTTTTACTTGAATTATAATTTTTTCTTTGGCAGCATAGAATGCTGTTTTTATGGAGTTTTTATTCCATGTTGTGATTTCAGCGATTTCATCAAATGTCAGTTCGTCAAAATATTTCATTTGAAAAATACGCTGTTGCTTTACAGGGAGTTTAATCAAAGACTCATGGAAGGCATAGCTTACAGTATCTAAATCAAAATAGGGATCAGCAGTGAGTTTGTTTAGATGATCTGTTAAGTCCCCTTCGTTCCTTGTGTATTCTAGTTTCTGTTGCTTTTGGAGTAGCCTCATGGACTCGTTATATGCAATACGAAAACACCAAGTTTTAACGCTACTTCGAAATCCAAAAGAATTTAATCCCCTAAAGATTCTGATGTAGGTATTTTGAAGCACATCATTGGCATCTTGATGCCCCTTAACAAGTTTACGTATATGCCAATAGAGCATCTCGTGATACAGTTCTGAAATGGCGCTAACCGCCCTATCATACTGCTTGTTTTTAAGTTGATTAACGATATGGTTTTCCTGCTGCAAGGCGCATCTTTACTTTTAGACCCATTAAATGTAAAAAAGTTTTAACTAATCTTATCTACTTGTGATTTTAATTCTCCTGTAATCATACAATTTTTAGTATCAATATTTATGATGTTTAAATATCTAAAATTAATCTAATAAAATGGAAGATATATTCAATCTAATTTCAGTTTTACTGCCAGTTTTACTGCCAGTTTAGGCTCATTTGGTGGCAGTTTTTGGTTATATTTGGTTTTTAACATTTGGCAATTAACAACCCAAGTGTGGTTAATATTAACTGTTAACACTCAGCCAATACACCTTTATTACTATGTTGTAACTGAGTTTAAAGCAAAAAAAAGAGTCACCATTTCTGATGACTCGATTGTAGCGAGAGGGAGACTTGAACTCCCGACCTCCGGGTTATGAATCCGACGCTCTAACCGGCTGAGCTACCTCGCCAAAACGGCGCAAATATAACAATTTGTTTTTCCATTTTATCTTGGTTTTTCAACCATTTCTTTTAAAGGTCATGATAAATCTATATATTGGGCATTTTAATACTTATGTCAAAAATACAATTCGAGATTGAATTTGTTATTCAAGCCTCCCCGCAACTTCTTTATCAGTACATGCACACCCCCTCTGGTCTCTCAGAATGGTTTGCGGATAATGTCAATGCACGAACTGAAAAATATACATTTTTTTGGGACGAATCTGAAGAAGAGGCGCTTCTTCTCAAAAAAAAGGCTAATGAATTTGTACGCTTTCGATGGTTAAACGGCGATGATGATCAGGACGATTGTTACTTTGAAATTCGCATTGTGGTAGATGAAATCACCAAAGATGTTTCTTTGGTGGTTACGGATTTTGCCGACGAAGATGAAGTTGAGGAGGCCAAAATGCTATGGGAAAGCCAAATAGGTGATTTAAAACAAGTTTTAGGTTCTTCGTAATATGATAAACCACAACGGTGCGCTTACTACACCTCAGTCACCTATTTTTACAGTACACAATCGTGGTTTACTTTTTGGAGACGCAGTCTTTGAAACTTTGCGCTACAGCCAAAATCATATTCATTTTTGGGAAGACCATTATTTTAGGCTTATGGCAGCTATGCGTATTTTTCGCATGGACATACCGATGACTTTTACGCCAGAGTTTTTAGAGCAAGAGTGTTTGCGCGTGATAGAAGCCCAAAGCGAAACAGTAGCGGCATGGCGTATTCGCTTGACCGTTTATCGAAAAGATGGTGGTGCTTATTTGCCAAACACCAGAGAAGTGGGTTATGTTGTAGAAGCCAAACCGCTCGACTCTGAATATTACTTGGCTGCTGACACGTATAAAGTTGAGTTGTTCAACGACTACTATTTGCAAAAAAGTATGTTATCTAACCTTAAATCTAACAACAAAGCACTTCAAGTAATCGGTAGTATTTTTATGCAAGAACAAGGCCTTGATAACGGCATATTGGTTAATGATGAAAAGGGAGTTGTTGAATTTATCAATGGCAATCTTTTTATTGTAGAAGATGGAAAACTTCGTACACCACCCATAATTTCTGGATGTTTGGATGGTATTATGCGCAAGCAAATCATACGGATTGCTAAAAAATTGGAAATTTCTTGTGAGGAGGAGCCCATTTCGCCTTTTGATTTACAGCGTGTGCAAGAACTCTTTATGACCAATACAATTGTTGGAATTCAACCTGTCAGTAGCTATCGTAGGACAACGTATGAAAAACACATTACCCTAAAACTTCAACAAGGACTTTTTGATTGGGTTAATTCAAGCCAGGATGCTTAGGTGCAGTAGCGTATAAGGCGTATTCACCACCCATGTCTCGCATGATACTTCCCCATAGCTGCTCCCCGTTCTCAAAAATATTATAGTTGTTTTTAATCAACAGCCAGTTTTTTTCATTGTATTCCTGTCGTAGTTGGCCTTTGCCCCACCCGCTATATCCCAAAAAAAACCGAAGTTGATTAGCAGCTATTTTTTTCTTGATTATTGCTTCTTGAAGTGTCTCCAAGTCACCACCCCAAAACAAGTTATTTCCAATGGCTTGTGCATTGGGCAAATCTTTCAGGGTATGGATATAAAACAAACTATCGGTGTCTACGGGCCCTCCTTGATAAATGGGTAAGTCTATGGTTAATTCAGGAATCAATTCATGTAAACTGTAATGGGTGGGTTGGTTTACCACAAAACCCAATGAACTTTCTTCATTGTGATCTGCCATAAGAATCACGCTTCTGCCAAATGCGGGGTCACCTAGAAGAGATGGATGCGCAATAAGTAATTTCCCAATCATGATATAAAACGAGCTGTTGTGGGAAACTGAAACCCGTTGAGTAATGCGTTCGTTTCCATGCTTTTTTTGTTGGGTAATTGCAGCTTATTTATATAAATATAGCCGTCCGTAACACTTACATAAAGCTGCTTGTTTTTAACTGTAAGGTGTCCAGGGTTTTCCTTGGGTATTTCTTTAACAAAGTGTGCGTCATGGATCTTTAACTGTATGGTTTCCTCATTATTTTCCATTAGGGTCCACGCCGTTGGAAAGGGATTTAGTCCACGGATAAATTGCACGATGCGTTGCCCCGGCTGACGCCAGTCAATTTGGGTATTCTCTCTTCTCAGCTTTGGTGCTGTCTTGATTTCTACACCTTTTTGAGGTATGGGCTTGAGGCTTCCCGAGGCCAATCCATCTAGAGTAGCAATAATAAGCTCGCCAGCGTGAGTTTGCATGCGTTCGCTTAATGTACCCATAGTGTCTTCAGCTAATATATCCAGCTTTTTTTGAAGTAAAATGGCTCCCGTATCAATGTTATCATCAATTAAGAAGGTTGTAAGCCCAGAAACGTGCTCGCCATTTATTATGGACCAATTTATGGGCGCAGCACCACGGTATTGGGGTAGGAGAGATGCATGTAAGTTAAAAGTGCCCAATTGGGGTAATTCCCAAATTACTTTTGGCAGCATGCGAAAGGCAACAACAACAAAAACGTCTGCTTGCAGTGCCTTAAGTTGGGCAACCGTTTCCTCTGATGAAAGTTTTTCAGGCTGATACAAGGCGATGTTATACTCTAGTGCTGCATCTTTTACAGCAGAAAAGCGCAGTTTTTTTCCACGTCCAGCCGGGCGATCCGGTGCCGTAACAATGCCAACAACCTCATGCTGGCTTTCCATTATATTACGCAGTCCAGACACCGCAAAAGCGGGAGTTCCCATATAAACAACACGTAAGGATCTACTCATATCAGCTTGTATTGGTTTGGTATTTCTTGTATTACCATTTCTTCAGCACACATTTCGTCTAGGGCCACCGCCAGCTGTACTCTGTCAAATGGCGCAACCTCACATAACTGTTCCAAAGATAGTGCATCTTCAGACGAGAGTGTTTCTTTTAAGTAGCGGATTATTTTAGTTATTGGCCTTTTTTTATCCGTGCAGTTAGAGCATGTGCCGCAATTGTTTTTATAAGGCTCACCAAAGTAGCCTAGCAATTTCTTTCGATAACAAGTAGCAACCGTTGCGTATTGCCAAACGGCAGCTGTCAAACGCTTTTTTTCTTCCGTAAGTGCATTTAATTGATGTAATACGGGTATCAAGCTTATGTTATCTTCTCTAGGAACATGAAATACAATCCCACTATCTGCATGGAGTTGTTGTATTTCGGCATCTCCTTGTTTTTCTAATTGCTTTAGGCATGCGATAGCATTGCTTAAGCCCACACCACTTTTGATTGCTATTCTGTCTAAGCTGATGTCTTGAAACCTATCTGTGATACCCCCTATGTTTCGCAACAAATAATCCACCAGCACATGCGTTTGCTTTATGTGGTTGTGGAGCAATTTTAGGGTTGTTTTTGGTCTGTCGTATTGCGTAAGTGTAAGTAGTTGTCCACGTTCTAATACTTTGAGCACATGATAGGTAGTTCGGAGTTTTAAGCCGTAGCGTTCACAAAAAAGGGCGTGATTAAAAACCAAAATATCATCTGGTTTTTCGCCATAGGCGATGTCAAAATAATGGCATAGGTGCTTGTATGTTTTCTTTATGGCTGCAGCACTTGGGATACTGATGGTTGCGCTGTTCCATAGTTTTTGGTCATCTCCCTCTTCAACGAGCAGGATGGCTTTTGCGGCTCCTCCGTCTCTGCCACAGCGCCCAATTTCTTGGTAGTACTGCTCCATACTAAAGGGAAGCGTAGCGTGTACAACTCGTTGTACATTAGCTTTGTTAATCCCCATACCGAATGCCGAAGTGGCTACCATGACAGGTGTTTTTTCCTGCATCCAATTTGAGATCCTTTTTTCTTTGGTCAATGCGCCTCCGTGGAAATAGCTAGTTCGGTGCCCCATATTGTTTAAGTGATTGCTCAAAAGCTCAGCGCTTTTCCTTGTTCCAGTATATACAATTGCAGGCGTTCCTTTTGGAGCTAGTGTATCTGAGATAGCATCCAACTTATTCGCAGTTTTAAGCACCCGAATTTCAATATTTTTTCTATCAAACGAATCTATTATTTGTATGGGTTGTTCCAGTTCAAGTACCTTACAAATATCTTCTTTAACCCTTTTTGTAGCTGTTGCGGTTAGGGCAATCGTTGGCGTGTTGTATAGCTTATTTTTCAGCCCTATAATTTCTCGGTATGCTGGTCTAAAGTCGTGCCCCCATTCGGAGATGCAATGGGCTTCGTCAATGGCCAGTAGATTGACTTGCATTTCAGATAAGCGATCGTGAACTAAGGGATGTTGTGCTCGTTCTGGTGATAGATATAGGAATTTATAATCACCAAATTTACAATTGTCCAAAGCAGTAACTAGATCGTCTTCACGCATAGGACCAGAAAGGTTCATGGCGCGAACCCCCTTTTTTATAAGGCTTTCCACCTGGTCGCTCATCAGGGCGATTAATGGACTTATTACAACACATAAGCCCGGTTTTGTGAGGGCTGGTAACTGGTAGCATAAACTTTTTCCACCCCCTGTTGGCAATACAACAAGGCAGTCTTTCGCATCTAATATGGCAGTTATGGCTTCTTTTTGTCCCGGGCGAAATTCCGAAACATTCCAATGCCTTTTTAACACATCAAATATGTTGTTTTTCATAGCTGTTCCGTGATAAAACGAAGTCTTTCTTCGATACTAGCTTTTGGTACTTCAATACATTGCATACCAAAATTGGTATAAGTGTCTACTAGCGCCTTATGAAAATGTTCTGCCTGCTCAAATACCTCTATGCGCTCCGCATCTTGTGTATAAATCGCTTCCCATGGTGGAAATACAAAAACGGTATCATATACGTAATTGCTGCAATCTTCAAGCATACCGCAAGGAACATCATCTCCAATCGCGTTGAGATAAGCTACAACATCGTGTATGCCCCTGTCGTACACATGATTTATATTTTTTTTGTCCTCAAAATAATCATGTAATCGGCGTTCAAAAAGAGCTTCGCTAAAAGCCAGTGGGTTGTCCAAGAAGGGTTGCTCGACTCCTTTGCCTTGCGCATCGCTTATGACATCTCTAGATACTTCTGCAAAGCAATATAGGTCTGGATGCTGGATGTGATTCAATAGCGTTGTTTTGCCACTTGATGGCCCTCCAGTCAACACGATTCTTTTGTGTTCAAGCATACACAAATGTCGTTAATTGTTGCCTTATCTAAAACTGTATATTTGCCTAATGCAACAAAAGTCTAAAGACGATTCGTTTTACGAGCGTTTTCATCAGCAATTATTAGAAAGTAATACATGGCCAGGTGTTTATGTCTTTAAATTTATTATTCCCTCTTCTGATTCCAATAAAGCGACATTGTTGGCGTTGTTTGAAAACGAAAAAGTAGAGGTAAATGTTAGGGCTTCTAGCAAGGGAAAATACACCAGTATTTCCATCGCAGGAAAATTTGGAAGCCCCGATATTATCATTCAAAAACACAAACGGGCATCGAAAATCCCAAACATCATCCAACTCTAATTAATTTTTTATTAGTTTTACATCATAAATTTCCCTCTTGATAGACAATCTTCAATACAACACCGAGCGTTCAATGCTAGCCATACCTGAATATGGCCGTCACATCCACAAAATGATTCAGCAAGTTTTAGCTGAAGAAAACAAAGAAGAACGCAACAAACAGGTTCAAGCCATCATTGGCATTATGGGTAACCTTAACCCACACTTAAGAGATGTAGCTGATTTTCAGCACAAACTTTGGGATCAGCTTTTTATCATGTCCAATTTTGAATTGGATGTTGATGCGCCTTTCCCAAAACCTGATGCTGAAGTTCTTGCCGCTCCACCAACGCCATTGGCTTATCCGCAATCGTTTCCTAAATATCGTTTCTATGGAAACAACATTAAGGGCATGATTGACGTAATTGTTGACTGGGAAGAAGGAGACTTGAAAGAAGCTTTGGTCTATGTGATTGCGAATCACATGAAAAAATGCTTCCTCAACTGGAACAAAGATACCGTTGAAGACAAGGTTATTTTTGGTCATTTGGCCGAACTGTCAAACGGCAAAATTGTCATCAATACGGAAGACGAGGTATTGTCGGCTTCGGAAAACTTAATTCGCTTGACAAAAAAGCGCTTTGCCAAGGGATCCAGAAACACTAAAAATAAGAATTACCGAAACCAAAAGCAGCGACGTAAATAAAATGGGTGCTTTTAAAGTTACTGGCGGTGTACCATTGTCAGGTTCCATACAACCTCAAGGAGCCAAAAACGAGGCACTTCAGATTTTGTGCGCTGTATTGCTTACACCAGAACCGGTAACCATTCACAATATTCCCAACATTATTGATGTAAACAAGCTGATTCAAATCCTTGAAAAGCTTGGAGTCAAAATAGCTAAACACAGTGATAATAGCTATACTTTTCAGGCAGATGAAGTAGATATTGATTACTTACAGTCAGCTGATTTTAAAGAAGCAGGTCGTGGTTTGCGCGGCTCAATTATGATTGTAGGACCTTTGTTAGCACGATTTGGCAAGGGTTTTATTCCCAAGCCTGGCGGTGATAAGATTGGACGTCGAAGACTTGATACACACTTTCAAGGCTTTATCAGTCTGGGTGCCAAGTTCCGATACAATAAAGAGGAGTATTTCTACGGAGTTGAAGTTGATGAGTTGAACGGTACATATATGCTGCTTGACGAGGCTTCGGTTACTGGAACAGCCAATATTGTCATGGCAGCCGTACTAGCAAAAGGAACCACCACAATATACAATGCCGCTTGTGAACCCTATTTGCAACAGCTTTGTAATATGCTGGTGCGTATGGGGGCTACTATTTCAGGTATTGGTTCTAATTTATTAACCATTGAAGGCGTAAAATCGTTGGGTGGTACAACCCACCGTGTACTTCCCGATATGATCGAAATCGGAAGTTGGGTTGGTTTGGCAGCGCTTACAAGAAGTGCACTTACTATTAAAGATGTTCAATGGGATTATCTAGGCCAAATACCAGATGTATTTCGACGGCTGGGCATTACGATTGAAAAAAGAGGGGATGATATGTTTGTGCCTGAGCATCCCAATGGGTATGAAATCCAAAGTTATATCGATGGATCTGTAATGACAGTTTCCGATGCTCCATGGCCTGGATTTACACCGGATCTTTTGAGCATAATATTAGTTGTTGCTACCCAAGCAAGAGGAAGTGTTTTGATTCATCAAAAGATGTTTGAGAGTCGCTTGTTCTTTGTCGATAAGCTTATTGATATGGGTGCAAAAATCATTCTATGTGATCCACACCGTGCAAACGTGATCGGACATGATTTTAATTCCTCGCTCAAGGCCACAACCATGACTTCGCCAGATATACGCGCCGGAATTTCACTGCTTATTGCAGCACTATCTGCCAAGGGTACTAGTACCATTTTTAATATTGAACAAATTCACCGCGGCTATCAAGACATTGACACACGCCTGCGTGCCATTGGTGCAAAAATTGAACGCATAGACTAGTGCGTTTTTGTAAGTACGATTGCTTTTTCAATTAGCCTCTTCAATACGTCTACGTTTATATCAGCTAATGTTTTGATATATAAACATCCTTTGCCTCGTTTGTAATTCCCCAGGTTGTCTAGTGCTAGGGCAGGATGATCCAAATCACAAAATAGATAGAGTGTAATGGCATTTTTTCTCGGTGAAAAGCCGGATAAAAACCAGGTTCCTTTTCTGCCGCTCGCAGATCTATAGCTATAGCTTCCAAAGCCTACGATTGACTTTCCCAGAGTACAGGTTTTTCACAAGTAATCTCTTGTATAAGGGTTGCTAGTGTTCGGCAATCTTCTATTTTTTGAGTAGGACTTACGGCTTCAAGAAAGGCAGTAACATTCGATTTGGTAGGTTGTGTTTTGTTTTGGGACATGACAATCAAATTTATCCCAAATTACTATTTTTTTGGGTTAACGTTTAGACACCTTGTTGTTGCTGATGCCTCGTTGTCTGCTGCATTTAAAGCGCCCAACTTCCTCATCGCGTTTTTTTAAGTGTTTAGTTTTACGTCCCTGAACACGCTTTCGCCAGAGTTTAAAACTATTTGGCTTCATGTTGTTTCGCATGATGGTAATGACCTCTTGCTCTTTAAGTCCAAACTGCATGCTAATCGCATCAAAAGGGGTTCGGTCTTCCCAACCCATTTCGATAATCCTATCTATATCTCTTAAACTAAGTTCTTTTTTCATCTGTCCATAATGTTTTCTCTGTCTGGCAGCGTATGCATGGCCAATATACGCTTACTCTCTCTTCTCACGTTAGGGTTGCGTTTCATGTGCAACAAAATGTTTGAGGCGTGCTTATAGGTTTCTTTAGTTGCTACGATAGTATTTGGATAATCTTTGCCTAATACACATCCGTAGGCTTCTTGTTCGAGTGCTGTCATGGACCATGGCTCAAGTACAAATGGCGTGGGAAGTTTTGCCAATTCTGGCACCCATTTTCGTATAAAAGCTCCTTCTTTATCGTGTTCAAGCGCATTTTTGGTTGGGTTGTAGATACGTAACATATTGATGCCCGTCTCACCTGCTTGCATTTGAAATTGCGGATAGTGAATTCCAGGTTCAAAATCCAAAAACTGTTTGCCCAAAAATACAACGCCCATTTGCCAAGGCTGCCACAAATGATGTGTAAAAAAAGAAACAACCAATGCGCGCATCCTGAAATTCAAATAGCCTGTTTTAACAACACAACGCATACTAGCATCAACGAGTGGATAGCCTGTTGTTCCTGTTTTCCAGGCATTGATATATTCCGTGTTCACTTCTTTTTTTAGTTGACGAAAACCCGTATTTACACTTTCAAATTCCATACGTGTTTCCATCTCAAATTTTTGAATAAAATGTGCTTGCCATCGCAATCTTGATGTAAAGGCATTTAGCTGAAATCCACTAGCACCCTGTGCTTTTGCTTGCTTGGCACGCTGCCATACATAGCGAACCGAAAGATTTCCCCATGCAATGTAGGGCGAGACCCGACCGCAATGTGTTCGTGATGCTTCAGGTTTTGAGATAGATTGCTGGTATTTTTCATGTCGCTGCTTTAAAAAGCTATCTAAATAGGCCAATCCAGTTTTGGTACCGCCTGCTTGTATGCCATCTAGCTTTTTAGGTTCCAGTACCTCTTGTGTCAGTTCTATATTTTCAGCAGGTGTAAAGCAAGCTGGAGTTGCCTCAAATGAACGGATAGGCTGCATCATATAGCTGGTCCATGTTTTGCGCCAGTTGTTGCGGTTGCTGATACCTCTTGTTACGCCATTATTTATGTGTTCTTTCCAAATAATGCGCTGAGATACACACCATTTTTTTACGACTTTATCACGCATATAGGTTGCGTCTATTCCCGTTTCTTGCATAGAGAACAAGGTGTTGATATTCATACTGGCAGCAATATGTTCCAGTACTGTTATCACCTCGTCTTTATAAATATACACTTGGGTGTCAAATTGTTTGAGTTCTTTGTTTAAGGCTAACAATGACTGTGCAATAAAATTATGATGTCGTTTGTGGTAGTGCGGATTTTTTTCGAGGCTTGGCTCCATTACGTAAAGTAATAATAGCGGTAAGCCGCTGCTTATGGCGTCTTGTAGTCCTTCATTGTCTAGAAGTCGTAAGTCTCTTTTAAACCAAAAAACGTTAATTTCTTTTTTAGAATGCATCGGGATTTTCCATGATTTGGTAAGCCCTTTCTTTAATGCGAGCCAGTTCTTCTGGGTTGATTTTACCCAGTAGGTTATACATCATACCCATGCGGTTGTTTCCCCGCAACTCTTCTCTTTTGTCATCTAAAAAATTCCAGTATAAGCTGTTAAAGGGGCAGGCATTTTCGCCTGTGCGTTGTTTTTTATCATAACTACAACCCTTGCAGTAGTTACTCATTTTGTTCACATATGAACCCGATGAAACATAGGGTTTGGTGGCTAAAATACCCCCATCTGCATACTGACTCATACCTCTAGTGTTAGGCAGCTGTACCCATTCTACCGCATCAGCGTAAATACCTAAATACCAATGATCTACTTCATCGGGATTCGTTTGCAGCAGCAATGCAAAATTTCCCGTAATCATCAGGCGTTGAATATGGTGGGCATATGCGTGCTCCAAGCTATTCTCAATGCTGGTCTTTAGGCAATTCATTTTGGTTTCACCTGTCCAGTAAAAGGCAGGTAATGTTCCAAAGTTATTGAGTTCATTTTTCTTCTTGTATTCTGGCATTTCTTTCCAGTACAGACCCCTGATGTACTCACGCCAACCCAATATCTGACGTACAAACCCTTCGATTTGCGATAAACTGATACGATCGTTGTTTTTTCGATATGCTGCAATTGCATGTTCAATAACTTCGGCAGGGTCTATCAATTTGACATTTAAACTAAAAGAAATACGCGCATGAAAAAGATTGGTTTCGTTTTGATGCATGGCATCTTGAAAGGTGCCAAAGTCTTGCAGCAAATAGGTACAGAAGTAATCGAGTTGCGCTAGCGAGTCTTTTCTTGTCGTAGCAAAGAGAAATTCATCTTTGTTAAATGTGCCTATGGTGCTAATGTCCGCTGCCTTTACTTGTGGATAGATTTCTTTTGCCAAGGTTGCATCTGGCTTGTAGGGTGGAGGAATGGTTCCGCCTTTCCAAGTATTTCGGTTAAATTTATCGTAATTCCAACTACCCCCTTCAGGTTGCCCATCTATCATAAGATATTGATGTTTTTTACGCATATAACGGTAGAAAAACTCCATCACTAAAGATTTCTTTCCTTCATAAAAGGTCTTTAGCTCATCACGGGTGGTAAGGAAGTGTTCTGTGTCATAGGTTTTTGTGGGTACTTCCAATTGAGCACTAATTCCCTCCAGTTGTTTGTCTAAGCGATATTCATCAGGCTGTTGGTAGGCAAATGTTTTGGCATTAAACAAGCTGATGGCTTTTTCAATATTTTTTTGCAGGTCTTGGGTGTTGTTTGGATCATCTATGGTATAGTATAGAACCTGATGTCCATCTTCTTCGAGTTGTCTGGCAAAGCTTCGCATGGCTGCAAAAAATGCCACTACTTTCTGAATATGGTGTTTGACGTAGTCAGTTTCTTGACGCATTTCAAACATCACATAGCACACATTGTCATCAATTGCTGTAAACCAGATATGCTTTTCGTTGAGTTGATCGCCAAGTATTAGTCTTATTTCCATTAAAATAAAGTTGTTTGAAGCCAGGTTTTTTGATATTTATCATTGGGGTCGTACCGCTCGGCTTGCCAAGCGATGTCAAATTTTCTGTCTCTGGGATCATTGCCAACACCTGCGTTATACATCCAGTTTCCATAATTGCTGTGGACATCGTAATCTATCAGCATGGCTTCGAAGTATGCAGCGCCTATACGCCAATCCAAGTGCCATTCTTTTGCAAAGTAACTCGCTACATTTTGACGACCACGATTGCTCATAAATCCAGTGAGCGCCAGCTCGCGCATATTCGCATTTACAAAGGGCTCGGGTGTTCTCCCATCAATCCATTGCTGTACAAATGTTTGGTTTGTTTTCCAGACGTAATCCTTTTGCAACAAGCCGCCAAGCTTAAAAATAGCAGTGTCGTGCTTCTTAGAAATATATTTGAAATAGTCACGCCATATGAGCTCAAAAATCAACCAATAGGTTGAATCATTTTTAGTCACCTCTTTTTCGTATTTTTTTACCTCATGGTAAATCGAAACAGGGGAAATGGATCCAAATGCCAACCATATTGAAAACTTTGAGCTATACTTTTTTCCCAATAACCCGTTTCTGGTTTTTTTGTAATAGGACAATTGGTTGGTGTTCCAAAAATATTTTTCTAGTCGTTCCCATGCAGCTTCTTCACCCCCTTTGAAAGGAATAGCTGTTCTCTTGTCCTCTGTTACCATTTCATAACCCAAACTACTTAACGTAGGCAATTCGGGAACGCTAGCCAAAACATTTTCCTCGGGCATAGGCGCCGGAATGGGCAGTGGCAAACGCACGCTTATGTGCTTTTCATATTTTTTTCTAAACACCGTAAATACTTCTGGTACATCTTCGACTTGCATGGGTATGTCATCTGGATGGAATATAAATTGGTCGTAATACCAGTGTTTTATTATTCCCTCTGGGATACTTGCGTTATCATCAAGCTCTTCTTGTGTCCACTCTTTTTGCCCGTAGATTGCTGTGACATTGTAGGTTTCTTGTAGTTCTTTTAGCAAGGCTCCTAGACGGCCAACTTTTACCCAAAGCGATATGTTGAGCTTTGCTAAATCCTTTTGAAGTTGTGTTAAAGTTTGTAGGAGGAATGCAGCTCGAAAAGCCTCCATTTTCTTAAAACCCCATTGGGTTGGTTGTAGCCAATGCTCGGGCAAATGATATACCGCAATAACCCTATCGTGGGCCGCTACGGCTTGCGATAAACTGTGTTGATCACGAACACGCAAATCGTTTCGAAACCAAACTAGTCCTGTTGTTTTTGCTTTTTGCATCTTTTACTACAATATTTAACGTTCTCCCATTCTTTGCTCCATTTCTTTCGCCAAGTAAAAGGCCTATTGCAGCTCACACACATTTTTTGAGGCAAGTCTGCTTTTTTAACACCTCTCATGACGCGAGTCCTGCCTTATATGTCTCTAAGCATCTCAGGCGTGCCATTTTATGATCAACCATTGGGCTGGGGTAATTCAACGATTGGTACTCGGGCACCCACTTTTTTATGTAGGTGTGTTCTTTGTCGAATTTTTTTACCTGTTCCGTTGGGTTAAATACGCGGAAGTATGGTGCAGCATCAACACCGCAGCCAGCCACCCATTGCCAGTTTCCTACATTGCTTGATTGTTCATAGTCTAGTAGTTTTTCAGCAAAATAGGCCTCGCCCCATCGCCAATCAATAAGTAAGTGTTTGCACAGGAAACTGCCCACCAGCATACGCACCCTGTTGTGCATAAAACCTGTTTGATTGAGTTCGCGCATTCCCGCGTCCACCAATGGATATCCCGTGTTACCTTCACACCATTTTGAAAAATCTGTTTCATTGTTTCGCCATTCAATACGATCGTACTGGGGTTTAAAACTCAATGTAGTTGTATGGGGGAAGTGCCAAAGAATTTGCATAAAAAACTCACGCCAAATCAATTCTTTTAGGAAAGTAGGATTGCTGCTTTTTTTAGCTTTTTTCACCATGTCTCTTATGGATAGGGTACCAAATCGCAAGTGAATTCCCAGGCGGCTTGTACCGTCAATCGCAGGAAAATTCCGCACCGCATCATATGCGTCCATTAACGATAAGCTATGGTTGGGTTCTGGCGCATTATGAGTGGGTTTTTCAAAGCCCATAGCTTCTAATGTCGGTATGTTTGGCCGTATTTTTTTGTAAAGCTTGTTAAGAAGTGGTGCTGTGGGATACTCCGGCAACCCATCTTCGGCTTCCTTGGCCATCCACACTCTTGAAAATGGGGTATATACCCTGTAGGGTGTACCGTCTTTTTTCAGCACTTCACCTGGCGCAAAAATTACTTGATCCTTGAATGTTTTAAAGCCAATACCTTTTGCAGCAAGGATCCCTTTGATTTTTAAATCTCTTGTTGTGGCATAGGGTTCGTAGTCTTCGTTCGTGTAGACTGCAGTTATGTTGTGTTCCTCGCACCAATGCGGAATAAGTTTTGATGGATTTCCTTTGGCCACGCACATGCTACTGCCATGTACTTCGCTTTCTTGTTGCATTTTGGTAATGTATCGATGAATAAAATCAACACGCGCATCGTCTTTGGGTAGCTTTTCTAGGATGGACTCGTCAAATACAAATGCGGGTAACACTTCGTCTGCATCGATAAGTGCGTTGTAGAAACCCGCATTATCGTGAAAGCGCAAATCGCGACGAAACCAAAATAATATCATCCACTAATGTTTAAAGAAGACATACCGCCGTCAAGACCAAGTATTTGTCCGGTCATCCAACTGCTTTTGTCTGTGAGTAAAAAGGCAGCCAATTGCGCTACATCCTCGGTTGTGCCTATTCTTTTTAAAGGGTGTCTTAAGTAAGCCTTTTCTTTTTTGGCCTCATTATTTAAAAATCTGTTTGCCAGCGGGGTGTCTGTGATGGAAGGTGCAATAACGTTCACACGTACCTTTGGTGCCCATTCCGCAGCCAAAGACCGCGCCAATCCCTCTAGTGCTCCTTTTGATGCTGCCACGCTTGCGTGAAAGGGCATGCCTGTTTGTACTGCAACGGTGCTAAACAATACCACACTTGCTTGTTCGCTTGCCGCTAATAGCGGCTGAATGCTTTGTAAGCAGCGCACGGCACCCATTACATTGATTTCAAAATCATTTGTAAAGGCTTCGGGCTTTAATCCTCTAAATGTTCTGAGGTTAATGCTACCGGGACAGTAAGCAAACCCATCAATTTTTGAAGGCAATTGATCTAAGGAAAGCGTGTCCTCTAATACGTCAAAAGGAATGTGAGTCACTTGTTTGCCAGCCAAACCTTCGTTAGTTCTGGAAGCGACAATTATTTCAGATCCTTCAGTAAGTTGGTCAATGATGTCTTTGCCAATTCCATAGCTTCCGCCAATTAGTAAGTATGTTTTGCTCATGATGTTGTTTTAAAAATTTCGTTGAGTGCTTTTTCTCTGTATTCAAATATTTGTTTCACCTTAAAACGCACAAAAAGCATATGTGCAAACCGACCTAGAGGGCCCAAAGGAAGTTTATAGTCTACAATATCTTCCATCATAACCCCAGTGGCTGTTTTGTGTATAAAATGCTTGTGATGCCAAAAAGAATATGGCCCAAAGCGTTGTTCATCGACAAAATAAGCCCCTTCAGCTACGTGCGTGATTTCAGTGACCCAGCGAAAGGGGATGCCTAAAATCGGTGTTAGTCTGTATTGAATTATCTGCCCAGGGAACATGCTGCGATCTGCACCCGAAATGATGTCAAACCCCATATAGTCTGGCGTAATGCGTTTTAAGTTCTTGGGATCGGAAAGAAATTCCCAAGCCTTTTCCATTGTGATGGGCAGTTCTTGTTTGGAAGTATATCGGTACATAGTGCAGGTTTTATGCAAATATACCTATTTTGTTTAACGTTATTCAAATAACATTAAACAAAATTATCAACTAAACTTTTTCTTGAGGGCTTTTTCCGTTTGGATTACAGAAATAAAAGGGTAAAGCGTTGTCAAAATGATAGCAATCCAGATTCCTGCTTTGCCAGTTTCAAAAAGTATAAAAAGTGCACAGGTTAACAAGCAATAATAGCCAGATTGGATAATGTAATTAGATGATTCTTTTTGTGCATAGTCCCAATGAGCTTGACTTTTTTTTGAACGTGAAGTTCGGTAGCCATAAAAATCATTGATTTTTTTTGGGGGATAGCGCAATACAACTTGACCTGTGATAATGTATATCAGCCCGCAAAGAACACAAACAAGTACAGGGGGATTAATTTCCATCATCTACAGGCACAAAGGAGTTAAAAAGGACTACGGCAAGTGCCATTCCCGCAAAAGGGGCAGTAAGGTATAGCCACATGGGGTCCCAGTGGTTTCCAACAAGGGCAGGTCCAAATGAACGGGCAGGGTTCATGGATGCATTGGTGAGCGGGCCCGCAAACATGGCCTCGAGTAAAATTACACTGCCGACTGCCAAACCTGCTACAGGTCCTATTTCTTTGCTACCCGTACTTATATGAAGTATGACAATCATTAGGAAAAAGGACAACAGAAACTCAAGCCAAAAGGCGCTTTCATAGGGAATGCTAGGTATGGTAGCTCCTAAAATTTTACTTTGTGGAATAATTGTTTTTACGGCTAGGCTAGCTACTACAGCTGCTGCAGTTTGGGTAATTAGGTATGCTGGTACTTTTTTCCAAGGGAAACGTTTGGCAAGTGCAAAAGCTGTAGTTACTGCGGGGTTGAAGTGCGCACCAGACTGTGACCCGAAAGCATAAATCATAACCATTACAATGAGTCCCCAAGTAATGGCTACTCCCTCGTGGGCAACCCCTCCTGTTGTTTCGTTTACAGCCATAGCAGCCGTTCCGCAAAAGACCATGGCAAAGGTTCCTATAAATTCAGCGTATAGTGGAGTGTAGCGTTTCATGCTGCTAAAGTAAGAATGATAAGGTTAGCTAAATGTTATTTAAATACGTTTTCCTGTACTTAATACGTACAAGGTGTACGTCAGGACAACTAAAATGATTTCCCAAAAGAAAATATAGTAGGGCCATGCACCGATAATCAGGGGGTTGTTAACATCAGGCGTGTTGGCTAAATACATATAGTTAGAATCGATGATAAAATTCAAGGGCATTACAAATGCCAACAATATATTAATGTAAATCGAAAATTTAAGCCATGAATATTTTGTCAGTTTATAGCCTAAATTTTTGAACATGAATATAGGCAACAGCATTATACCTCCGTGTGAAACGTAGTACTCTAGATATTCGTAGCTAGTGCCGTCAAAATTATTTATTTGGGGAGTGAGAAAAGCTTGAATCGCGCCAATAATACCTGCGTAAAACAAAAACTCAAAAAGCCACTTTTTTTTAGGGATAAAGAGAATAATACAAGCGATGAGGTTTGAAACACTACAAAGGTGTAAGGGTAGGTTATCACTAATATTCCAATACCCATTGATGATGTTGCGAGCATGACCTGTAATTGTTGTACTAATTAAGAGCAGTGCAATCAGCATTCCCATGCGAAGTTGGTACTTGGGAGGCATGCTTTTGCCAACAAAAAGATAAGCAACCATAACAAGCAGTGTCCACAAAGAGTTTCTTATCCACTCATCAGATAGAAACTCAATGATATAAGCTTTTGGTTCGGTCATAAAGGGTGTTTAAAAATCATAAATATAATCATATTGAAATAAAATGATTTTATGCTTTGATTGAAGGTAAATAGGGGAGTAGCAATTGATATGTTTTTGCGGTAGGCAAGCCAACAACATTCGTATAAGAACCCGCTATTTTGGATACGCCAATCAGTCCAATCCAGTCTTGAATGCCATAACCGCCTGCCTTGTCAAAGGGTTTGTGAGTTTTGGCGTAATGGGTGATATCTGCTTTTGACAATACAGCCATACTCACCTGAGTTGTTTCCTGAATGCACGTTTGTGTTTCGTTAGTGCTCAAACAAACAGAGGTGATAACTTCGTGTGTTTTGCCAGATAATTTTGAAAGCATCTCAATAGCGTGGGCCTCATCTATGGGCTTGCCCAGTGCGGCGTCATCAAGCCAAACAAGGGTGTCGGCAGTAAGCACCAATTCGTTTTGCTGAAGCTGTTGCTGGTGGGACTTCCCTTTTAATCGCGCTAAAAAATCGGTTATTTCAACGCCCTTCAATTCTTGGGGGTATATTTCCTCAATTGCTAAAACACGCTGCTCAAAGACTACGCCCATTTGCTTTAAGAGGGCAACACGTCTGGGAGAACCAGAGCCAAGGAATAGTTTGTAGGTCATTTGCTGTCGTTGCGGGCATTAGTGAGGGCTCCCCACTTACCTTGGACTTTTAAAACTTGCTCAATTACGTCTCGGACACAGCCTTTACCTCCGTCTTTATGAGAGATATAATCAGCGGAAGCCAAAACTTCTGGAACTGCATCGTTAGGACAACATCCTAGCCGAACCATTTCCATGGCTTCTAAATCGGGAATATCATCGCCCATAAAGAGCATATTTTCAAAACGTACATTGTTTTCTATGCTGTATTTATGCAGTATGCTTGCCTTTTGGTGTGCTCCCAAATACACGTCTTGGACACCCAATTGATTGAGGCGCATTCTTACGGCTTCGTTTGTCCCTCCTGAAATGATAACAACGCTAAAGCCAGCGTGAAGCGCAGCTTTAACCGCATAGCCATCTTTAGTGTTCATGGTGCGTATCATTTCTCCATCAGGCAAAATGGTAATGCTGCCATCGGTAAATACACCATCTACATCAAAAACAAAAGTGGTGATGTGTTTGAATTCTTCTTTGTAACTCATGTGTTATGTGTTTTATATATAGATTTACTCAATGCGCGATACAAATTTGCCTCTTCCGTCGTCAAGATATCAATATGTTTTGACTGTGTGTGTCTATCATTTCGTTTTGCTGGTCCAGTTTGATGTGTCGCCGCATCTGAATGCAGGCTGCACGATAGCGTTTCTTTAATAATCGGATGGAGCAAGGCGTGGGGGAGGCCTGCATTTGAAGTGATTTGTTGACTGATACCCAGGAGGTGATTACAGAAGTTATTTGCAAAAACAGCTGCGGCATGCAGTTGTAGGCGTTGTTCAGCCGTCACAAAATGGACTTCATCACTCAATTGCCGTGCAAGCTTTCCGAGTAGATCCAAGTCCGTATTGTCATTTGCTTCCAAACAAAACGGGATATTTTTCCAATGTAACTTTTGCCCTGGTGAAAAATGTTGTAACGGATAGAAAACCCCTGTGCGTTTATGGGGTGCGAGCACATCCATGGATTGGGCAGCTGCCGTATGCACTACCAAAGCATTTGTCTTAAAAGCTTGTGCTACTTCAGCAATGTGGTCATCTGAGATAGCCAAAATACAAATGTCTACCTCAATGTCATTTTGGAATACATTAAAATAGGGTGTGTGGTTGACTAGTGGTGGCTGTTCGCTTCTGCCAATCCATTGTACACAAGAAATCGTTTCTAATCTCTCAAAGGCTTTTAAAAAATGTGTAGCAAGATTACCCGTGCCAAAAAGTGCTATTCGCATCATTGTTCAAAATTACAAATAACTGCCTACTTGTAAATGACTTTATATGAATTTCATTAGGTTTGCACAAAATTGCATATGAAAACAAATCAGACTTTCACGATGATTAAGCCCGATGCTGTCCGTAACGGCCACATTGGAGCGATATTGAATAAAATTGCAGAAGCAGGATTTACCTTTAAAGCATTGAAGATGACACGCTTGTCTCAAACAGCTGCAGAGGCTTTTTATGCTGTTCATAACGAGCGTCCATTTTTTAATGATTTGGTAGCATTTATGACCAGTGGTCCTATTGTATCTGCTGTTTTGGAGAAAGACAATGCCGTAGATGATTTCCGTGCCTTAATTGGTGCTACAAACCCAGAGGAGGCAGCTGTTGGAACCATCCGAAAATCTTTTGCTACATCTGTTGGTGAGAATGCTATTCATGGCTCAGACAGCAATGAAAATGCGGCAATTGAGATTGCTTTCCACTTTGCTGAAAGTGAGCAGTTTTAATGCAACACCAATTTTGATATACAATCTTTCTCTAAGCCCTCATTAAGCATGGCAATGATGTTGTTTTTGCCATAATTCAGTTCTTCACGTAGTACAGAGGAGGTAAGGCTAACATAAAGTGTTTTTTCAACCAATTTAATCGAAGTGGTATAGGCTTGTACTCCAGCACCCATGAGTTCAGCCCACAACGCCGCTAACTTGACGTTATCAAGTCCTTTTTCTAGCTTATTTGCAGCCGTAAACTGACGTAATACGTCCTCTATTGGTTGCGGTTCATCTTTTCGTGTGCTCATGGTTGGTATTTAGTATAATAAAAAACGACACCTCGTGCATCTTTTAGTCTTAATTTGTTAGCTGTTAATGCCGTGATTTCTTCTTGCCAACTTTCTTTTTGTTTGCTGTAGGTAATAATGCATTTATTTTCCAGAAATGCAATATTGAAGGGAACAAAGTCATTTGAACCGTTGAATTGCTTGTTAAATGAGGGTTTTAGTTTTTTTCTAATCCCGTGTAGCGCATCAAGTTTAAAAAAATCAACATCAACAGAGGATTTAAATTGTTTCTCCTCGCCACTTGGCGACGCTGCTTTGTCTATGCGCCAATACCCATTAAGTTGATCTAGGTCTGAAGGTTTTACATTGGTGGTACAACCTATCAAAAGTAAACAAAATAGGGGGAATACAATTTTCATAGATGATGTAGTTGGAATGCTTGTTCTGTTTTTTTTATTACTGCTTCTGTTCGTTCGGGGTGGGTATCGGTAATAAACAGTTGACCAAATGAGGATTCGTGGACCAGGCTGATGATTTTAGAAACGCGGACATCGTCAAGTTTGTCAAAAATATCATCTAGGAGCAGTAGGGGCTTCACAGCCGTACTTTGTTTTAGCATATCAAATTGCGCCAATTTTAGTGCGATTAACAGCGATTTGCGTTGCCCTTGGCTACCAAACTTCTTGATGGGATATCCGTCAATTTGAAAAACCAAATCGTCTTTATGAACACCCACAGTACTAAATTGTGCAATGCGGTCTTGGGTAGCGGCATTTTCAAGGAGTTTCTCAAAATCTTCATTTAGCAGTTGACTTTGATATGATACGCTTACATTTTCTTCAGCACCACTTATGGCAGCATACCTTTTTTTAAATAAGGGTTCAAAGGTAGATAGGTATTCCATTCTGGTCTTGTGAATGGGTGCGCCCAGGGATACCAATTGCGCGTTGTAAATTTCTAATGTATCATTTTCTCCCTGTCCATAACGTCCCATTTGTTTTAGTAATGCGTTGCGTTGTTGCAGTATTTTTTGATACTGAATAAGCTGATGCAAATAGGTTTTGTCAGCCTGACCAATCAGACGGTCAATAAAACTTCTTCGGGTTTGGCTACCTTCATTGATCAAGTCTACGTCAGCGGGTGAAATCATTACGGTGGGGAGTAGGCCGATGTGTTCTGACAACTTTTTGTATTTCTTACCGTTGCGAATAAATGCTTTTGAGGCTTCGCGCTTGAGCAAACACTCAATACGCTCTATACGTTCATCACGCTCAAAGTGTCCCTCAATACGCATAAAGTCTGCCTGATGTTGAATGGTATGCGCATTTACAGCAGAAAAATAGCTGCGTCCCATCGCCAAATGGTAGATCGCATCTAGCGTATTTGTTTTCCCTTTTCCGTTATTCCCAACAAAACAGTGGATAGGCGCATCGAATGTATATCGCGCATCGGACACATTTTTGTAGTTGGTAATTTCGAGGGCGTTAAGCCGCAAACTGCTCATAAAACAACGTATATTTAAGAAGCATCCAAAATAAACATTTTGGTGGCAAGGTGTATTGGAATAAAAATTTTATTTTTGTAACCATAACAATTTAAAATGGCTACGTACAAAAAACGCGGAGGTAAACCAAAAATGCCTCAACAACAAGCACCAGAGCAAGAGAGTGTAACAGCTGAAGTGTTTTCAACGCTTGACACTTCTGCAGGTCGTGCGGAAGCTTGGGTCTCTAGAAATCAGAACTATATCCTGTCTTTTATCGGCCTAGTTGTCGTCGGCGTATTTGGTTATTTGGGGTATGAAAACTATGTGGTTGAGCCCATGCAAGAAGAATCTACAAACCTTATGGCACAGGCACAAACCCACTTTAATGAAGCTTTGGAAGACCCAACCTTGCAAGATTCTTTGTTTGTACTCGCCCTAGAAGGAGACGGAGTAAGCCCTGGCTTTATTGAAATCATCAATAGTTACGGCGGTTCTGCTGCTGCTCAAATAGCCACTTACAATGCAGGTATGATATACCTTAAGCGTGGAGAATACGATCTTGCCATTGACTACTTAGAAGATTTTTCTGCTAACGATCCTGTGCTTGGCGCACTTGCGCTTGGTGGTATCGCAGATGCATTTACAGAGTTAAACCAACTGGAGGATGCGCTAGGCTATTACCAAAAGGCAGCGAATTATGCTGATAACGACTTGACAACACCTCGTTTTTTACTTAAAGGGGCTCAGGTAGCTTTAAGCTTAGGTGCTAAGGCTGATGCAGTAGCATTGCTAGAAACCCTAGCTTCTGACTATGCAGAGACCCCTCAGGCTACTCATCTAGAGGTGCTGTTAGCACAAGCCCAAAACTAGTATGGCGACTGCTCAACACGGTCCATTAAATTTAGATGCGGTGCCTAGCGCTGCAACTCTTCGGATTGCCGTTGTTGTTTCTGAGTGGAATGCTGAAATAACAGCTAATTTATACGAAGGTGCCCACGCTGTACTTCAACAAAAGGATTGTTCTGAAATTCAACGTATAGACGTGCCGGGTAGTTTTGAACTTATTTATGGATGCAAAGTAGCTATGAATGCAGGTTTCGATGCTGTCATAGCATTAGGAAGTGTAATAAGAGGCGAAACAGCACATTTTGACTACGTATGTGAAGCAGTAGCTTCAGGCATCAAAGATCTTAATCTTCAAGGCAAACTTCCTGTTATTTTTGGAGTACTTACCGATGATACCCTAACACAAGCCCAAGCGAGAAGTGGTGGGAAACTAGGAAATAAGGGTGCAGAAGCTGCAGTTGCTGCCATCAAAATGGCAACACTTGCTATTTAAAATACTTCAAGGGAACCCACAGCATACCGAAACATTCCCCTTTTGTTTTACCAAGGTGTTTATGGTGGATTTTGTGCGCTCGTCGTACGCCTCGTGCATAGCGGTTGTTGGCGTTACGCCATATTTTAAAACGCTGGTGAATAAAGATATCGTGCACCATAAAGTAGGCCAACCCATAGGCAAATATACCTATGCCAATGGCTAGTCCTGGAGTAAAACCATATTCTCCCCAAAAAACAACACACCCCACACTTACCACGGCATAAAAGATAAAAAAGAGGTCGTTACGCTCAAACCAAGAATTGTGATCTTTGTGATGGTGGTCCTTGTGAAGTGACCATAAAAAACCATGCATGACATACTTATGGCTAAACCACGCCATAAATTCCATTGTGAAAAACGTTAGAAAAAATACACCAATTTGGGCAATCAGGGACATGGTCTTAAGTTATAATAAATTGAATTGATACCGAATAAACGAACGTGCTAACACATCTACCTTTTGATAATTTGGCACGCGAATTCTCTTTGCCTTAATCTGGGTTGAAGGTGTTTTTTTAAGTTTTTTAAGTAAACGTAAATAATACTTGTATGCGGTATAGACACCAAATTTAGCCTCATCTGGCAATTGAAAAATGCCCTTTAAGCCAGCGCTGAAGTCAGCTTCAATTTCTTCGATTATAGTCTGTTTCGAATGTTCATCGAAAGCGTTCATGTCAACGTTAGGAAAATAGGAGCGCTCTAAATGTTCGTGATCTGCTTTTAGATCCCTCAAGAAATTAACCTTTTGGAATGCCGAGCCCAAACGCATGGCAGCATCTTTTAAGGCGTCGAACTGTGCATTATCCCCTTTGACAAAAACCTTGAGACACATCAAACCTACTACATCAGCAGATCCGTATATATATGCTTTGTACTCCTCGTCAGTTAAATAGGTTTTTTTAGATAAATCCCAATGCATACTTTGCATAAAGGCAGTAATGTGTTCACGGTCAATATTGTAGCGGTGAACTGTTTCTTGAAAACTGTTTAAAATAGGGTTTAGGCTTATCCTATCTGTCAATGCTTGTTCTAGAGATTGCTCAAAGCGTGCAAATAATTCGGCTTTATTAAAATCGTGAAAAGTGTCAACGATCTCATCGGCAAAACGGACAAACCCATAAATGTTGTAGATGTCTTGTCGAATTTCATTTGAAAGTATACGAGTAGCGAGTGAAAAAGAGGTACTGTATGACTCAGTAACGAGTTTACTACTTTGATGTGAAACTTGATCGAATAGCGCTTTCATATTTTTTGCATTGATGCTTGTAAATATAAAATAATTATCGTGTCAAATGACCTGTGATCAGAAAATGTTTACTTGCTCCTAAACAACGTTTAAGGTGTAAATCACATCATCAATAGATTTGAACTTACGTATTTTATCAGGCATTTCATCTGACATGAATTGAACTTGATATCCTAAAATCCATAACTCACTGTCAATATTTTCAATGATTTCTGAATTAAAAGTATTTAAATAAGCTTTGATTTTGTCCTGCGTTGGTTCAATAGTAAAATAGGTAATAAATGTAATGGGCTCTCCTATATCCACTAAATTATTTAAACTTTCGATTGGGACAGATTGACCCAAGAACACACATTGGAAACCATTGTTAAGTACTTCGTATTGTAGATACAATAACCCTAACTCGTGAATTTCATTATCCGGTAAGAATAAAACAAACCTACGATCTGTTCTTCGCGTTGATTGTTGCTGTAAATCCTCGCACATGGCGTGAATTTTTTGTTTCACTAAACTTGTTATAAAGTGTTCGTGCGATGGGCTGATAGAATTGGTTTGCCACAGCACACCCAATTCATTCATTAAAGGAACAAATACATTTTTAAATACTTCACTAAATGAAAACTGCTCGAGTAAATCATTGAAGGTTTTGGTAAACAACCTCTGATCGAAATTGATCATGGCCAACTTAAATAAGCCTATGGACCAATCATCTGCATTCTTGTTAATGGTAAGCTTGTGTACGTTTTCAGTTATCTCTTGCGAGCTGAATGAAGCGATTTTTGAAATTTTGTACCCATTGTTGTACAAAAGGGTAACGTTTAGGAGTTTCTGTAGGTTTTCAAGATTATAGAGGCGTATGTTGGTGTCGGTTCTTTCGGGCTCAAATAGATTGTATCGCTTTTCCCATATGCGAATGGTATGTGCCTTGATACCTGAGAGATGCTCAAGGTTCTTTATGCTAAAACTATTTTTAACGCGATCCATTTGTTTAATGTTTAATAGACATAATTAAACAAAATTACAAAAAAATATTTATAAATTGTTGAAAACAAAAGAAATAAGAAAGTGCGCACGAGAGGAATCGAACCTCCACGGGATTTAACTCCCACTAGGCCCTCAACCTAGCGCGTCTACCAATTCCGCCACGTGCGCTTTTGAATGAGGAAGTGACTTGGCTGGGGTTCGAACCCAGGACCCTCTCCTTAAAAGGGAGATGCTCTACCAGCTGAGCTACCAAGTCTATTGTTGTGACTTGGCTGGGGTTCGAACCCAGGACCCTCTCCTTAAAAGGGAGATGCTCTACCAGCTGAGCTACCAAGTCAAAAATTGAAGGTGCAAATATAGGCGCATTTTGACGATTTTTCAAAGATTAAATTATCCTAAATTTGCGTACTACAATACTTTAAAACATGGTCACTCCTTTTTCTAACCCAAACGCAATCATATTATTAGGATATATGGGTTGCGGTAAGTCCACGGTTGGACGTCTGCTTGCAAAGACTCAAAACCTATTATTTGAAGATTTGGACGACATTATTGCACGTGAAGCAGGTACTTCTATCCCTGAATTGTTCGTTGAGAAGGGTGCCAAGGCTTTTAGAGAATTAGAACACAAAACACTAAAAGAAGTACTTGAAGTTGCTGATTGTAAGGTGATTTCTTTGGGTGGCGGTGCGCCTTGTTATTATACCAATATGGATCTTATTACTGATGCTACCCCACATGTTTTTTATCTTAATGCATCCCACAAAACCCTTGCACAACGGCTTTTTCCGGAAAAAAATGGACGCCCGCTAATTGCACATGCCGAGACTGAGGAAGCATTGCAATCGTTTATTGCCAAGCATTTATTTGAGCGTCAAAGCTTTTACAGACAAGCTACTCATGTCATTTCAGTAGACGACAAACCAGTTGAAGCAGTGGTGGAGGAAATTGGAAAATTAATCTAGCACAGCAGTAAACCCTTTGGGATTTAACTGAACAGCAACATTTTCATTGATTGATGTAGACAATGATAAGCCTTTAAAGTCAGCTTTAATGGGGAATTTTTTGTGGTTCCTGTCTAGCAATACCGCTGTTTTACATTGTTTAAGCGGAACACTTAAAAAATGCCTAACGGCATATATTAAGGTGGTCCCTGTGTGAAGCACGTCATCGACAATTACAACGGACTTGTTTGTATAGTCTTTCGCAGCAAGTGTAGTCTGAATTGGATTGCGTGGATTTTTTTTGTCTATTTCAATCTCACAACTCAAAATTTCTTTAGAGGAGTTGTCCTTTAAATGATGAACAATGCGCTGGGCTACTGCAAAACCATTGGCAACAATACCGGCAATGATAATGGTTTGGTTTTCGCCATTGGCTTCGAGAATTTGATAGGCAATGCGCTCTAGCTTGTGCTCAATTTGTTCGGATGTCAAAATGATTTCACTCATAGAACAAAAATACACAATATACCTTAGGCATCATCATCTAAAAAGTCTTCGATGTCTCGACGGTCTTTTTTGCTAGGTCTACCCATACCTTTGACTCTGGACATGCGTTGATTTTCGTCTGCAGCATTTTTGAGATCCAAGGCTTCTTGTGGAGTGATATCCTTGCAATATTGTGAAACCAATTTAGCACCAACCCGGCTTTTGGGAATATCCAAAACATAGATTTCAACGGTAAGTTGTTGTCGCCTAATGCTTATTTTATCCGAAACATAAACTTCTCTTGAGGGTTTTGCGTTTTGACCACCAAGTTGTACATAGCCTTTTCTGCATGCCGTACTAGCTGCATTTCTTGACTTGTAATAACGAACCGCCCACAGATATTTGTCTACTCGCATGTTTACAATATTGCAACGCAATAATACATGAAAATTGTATCTTGCGCTTTAATTCTTACAGATGAACAAACTAACGCTTTTTTTTGGAATCGTATGCCTGCTCGTATTTGCGACTGCTTGTGAAGAGCAACAACGTGGATTTGCTGAGCCACCCCGTGGTTACGAAGCACAGCGTGCAGTGGATAATGACTCCTTACTTAATTTTTTGCAAACACGTTTTTACAATTACGAAGACTATGCAACAGCTGATAGCAGCGAGCGAGTAATTTTTAATATCAATATTATTGAAGGAGATGATACAGACAAAACTCCTTTAATTGACCAGGTTGAGCAAATCAACGTAAAGGTAAAGAATACGGAAGGCGTTTATTTTGATCACACAGCTTATATCCTTAACATACGCGAAGGTGTTGGAACGGCTCCAACGGCTGCTGATAGTGTTTTTGTTACATATAAAGGTATGTTGCTTAACCTCTCAAGGTTTGACGAAACAACCAACCCTATTTGGTTTGAGTCTCTTTCAGTTGTAAAAGGGTTTAGTGCCTTGATGCCTCACATTAAAAAAGCAGCAGCACCCACCATAAATCCAGACGGCACCTATGCTTTTGATGGTTTTGGCTCAGCTGCTATTTTCATGCCCTCCGCCTTGGGTTATTACAACGACTCTAGTAGAGTGCCTGCTTACTCACCTCTTATTTTTGCAGTAGATTTATACACCTATAACACCACAGACCATGACGGTGATACAGTACCTACGTATCTCGAAGATTTAGATGGTGACAATTATTATGATGACGATACGGATAATGATGGGCTTCCCAACTTCCGTGACGATGACGATGATAATGACGGCATACTAACACGCGAGGAATACGATGCAAATAATGATGGTATGGCAGACGATACCGACAATGACGGGACGCCGGACTACCTAGATAAAGATTAGCCTTTCTTAGCCAAAACTTCTTTTGCCTTATTTACAATTGAACTGGCGTTTAAGCCATATTTTTCCATAAGTTGAGCAGGCGTTCCAGATTCTCCAAAAGTATCTTGTGTGGCAACAAAAGCTTGTGGGGTAGGGTGCTGTTCTGCAAGAACACGTGCAATGCTTTCTCCTAGTCCACCCAAATAGTTGTGTTCTTCACAACTTACGATTGCTCCTGTTTTTTTTGCGGATTCTAAAATAAGGGCGTCGTCCAAAGGCTTGATGGTGTGTATGTTGATTACCTCTGCGCTGATGCCTTGTTGGTCTAGGCTTTTTGCAGCTTCTAAAGCTTCCCATACAAGGTGACCGGTAGCCACAAGTGTAACATCTGTACCTTTTTGGAGAAGTATTCCCTTCCCAATGTTAAACGGTAAATCGCTAGTGAAATTAGGAACGGCAGGGCGTCCAAAGCGCAAATAAACAGGACCGTTGTGGGCTGCTATGGCATGTGTGGCTTTTCGTGTTTGCTCAAAGTCACAAGTATTGATTACGGTCATGCCAGGAAGCATTTTCATCAATCCTAAGTCTTCAAGAATTTGATGTGTAGCCCCATCCTCGCCAAGCGTGATACCAGCGTGTGAAGCACATATTTTTACGTTCTTGTGTGAATAGGCAACCGACTGACGAATTTGATCATAAACACGTCCTGTTGAGAAGTTGGCAAAGGTTCCCGTAAACGGAATTTTACCTCCAATGGTCATCCCTGCAGCAATACCTATCATATTGGCTTCTGCAATACCTATTTGAAAAAATCGATGAGGGTGTGCGTCTTTAAACGCATTCATTTTTAACGAACCTGTAAGGTCTGCGCACAAGGCTACTACGTCTTCATTTTGGTCACCGATTTCTGCCAAACCAACACCAAATCCAGAGCGTGTATCAATTTTATCTGTAAATGTATATTCTTTTAATCCCATCTTAATAATCTCCTAAAGTTTCTTCGTTTTGTGCCAGTCCTATGGTTAATTGTTCGTCGTTAGGTGCTTTCCCGTGCCATGCGTGCGTGTGCATCATAAAGTCAACACCATTACCCATTACCGTGTGTAATAAAATAGCAACAGGTTTTTGTTGACCTGAGGCTGATTTAGCTGCTTCAAAGCCCGCTAAAATAGCTGGTACATCATTTCCTTTTTCTACGTTAATTACAGTCCAGCCAAAAGCTTCTAGCTTGGCACCGACATCGCCTAGAGGCAAAACGTCATCTGTGCTTCCGTCAATTTGTTGTTTGTTGTAGTCAATGGTCGAAATAAGGTTGTCTATTCCTTTGCCTCCTGCATACATGATAGCTTCCCAGTTTTGTCCTTCTTGGAGCTCGCCGTCGCCGTGAAGACTATAGACCATATGTTTGTCTTTGTTAAGCTTTTTTGTTTCTGCTGCACCAATGGCTACGGACATGCCTTGTCCTAAGGAGCCAGATGCAATGCGGATTCCTGGAAGCCCCTCATGTGTGGTGGGGTGCCCTTGTAGTCGGGAATCTAATTTTCTAAACGTGGCAAGTTCAGAGACGGGAAAAAAGCCGCTTCGTGCCAAGACACTGTAAAAAACAGGGGAGATGTGCCCGTTTGATAAAAAGAAAAGGTCTTCGTTCTTGCCGTCCATGCTAAAGTCGGTCGAGTAGACCATAACATGTTGGTATAATGAAACGAAAAATTCAGCACAGCCCAACGAACCTCCAGGATGGCCCGAGTTTACTTGGTGAACCATACGCAAGATATCGCGACGCACCTGTGGTAATAACTGTTCTGTAGATTCAATGGCTGTCATAAAAAATAAATTTTACCAAAAATAAAACTTCACTTCTATCTTACACCATTAATTTGTCATTATTTGTATTAAAAAAATGAACAAGTATTAATAACTTACTTACCGCCTAGTGTTGCGTATATTTGAATGGTGAAATTTACATTAATACATACAGATCCTGCTTCAAAAGCTAGAGCAGGAGTTCTCATTACCGATCACGGGAAAATAGAGACGCCTATTTTTATGCCTGTAGGAACTGCAGCAACTGTAAAGGGGGTGCACCAACGCGACTTGGCGGATGATATTAACCCTGATATTATCTTGGCTAATACTTATCATTTATACTTAAGGCCTTCCATGCCTATTTTAGAGCAAGCGGGCGGTATACACAAGTTTATGCATTGGGAAAGACCCATATTGACAGACAGCGGAGGATATCAAGTGTATTCTTTGGCTGACAATCGAAAAATCACAGAAGAAGGTGTAACCTTTAAGTCACATATTGACGGATCAAAGCATTTTTTCAGTCCTGAAAGAGCTATGGATATTCAAAGGAGTATCGGCGCAGACATCATTATGGCCTTTGATGAGTGTACACCTTATCCTTGCCCTTATGATTATGCCAAAAATTCCATGCACCTTACACACCGTTGGCTAATTCGCTGTCAAGAACACTTTGAAAAAACAACACCTAAATATGGTTATTTCCAAATGCTTTTCCCTATTGTGCAAGGAAGTGTCTACACTGATTTACGGATGCAGTCAGCCGAATTTATTGCCAGCACCAACGCGCCAGGGAATGCCATCGGTGGCCTTTCAGTAGGAGAGCCAGCTGAGGAAATGTACGCCATGACCGATGCGGTATGTGCTGTCTTACAAGAAGACAAACCCCGCTATTTGATGGGGGTAGGTACGCCGATCAATATTTTAGAGAACATCGCTTTGGGTGTAGATATGTTTGATTGTGTTATGCCTTCTAGAAATGCACGTAACGGTATGCTGTTTACTTCTGAAGGGAGTATAAATATTAAAAATAAAAAATGGGAAAACGATTTCTCCCCCATTGATCCCAACGGAATTAGCTTTGTTGACTCCGCCTACAGTAAGGCTTATCTACGCCACTTATTTGCTGCTAACGAGTTGTTGGGTAAGCAAATCGCCACTTTACATAACCTTTCCTTTTATTTGTGGTTGGTGCGCCAAGCCAGAAAGCATATTTTAGCCGGTGATTTTACGTCTTGGAAAGACACCATGGTACATCAAATGGATAAGCGCCTATAATATGAAATTGTTAGACCTGTATATCATAAAGAAGTACATCAGCACTTTTACAGTCATGTTGGTGTTGTTTATTCCTATCAGTGTATTGGTTGATCTTTCTCAAAAAATTGATAAATTCAAGGAAAATGAACTCTCAACAGGTGAAATTTTATCCCACTACTACGATTTTGTATGGGTATTTGGATACCAACTTTTCCCCATATTCTTGTTTTTATCTGTAATATGGTTTACCTCAATATTAGCAAGTAACACAGAAGTAATTGCAGTATTGAGTTCGGGAATATCTTTTTACCGATACCTACGTCCTTTTCTTATTTCTGCTTCTATAATTGCCTTTCTAGCCTTTGGATCGAGCATGTTCTGGGTGCCAAATGCCAGTGAAAGTTATAACCGTTTTAAATACGAGTACATCAGAAAGGGTAGAAAGGTGATGTTAACCGAAAACATTTACAAACAAATAGGCGATAACGATTTTATATACATCAGCAATTATAATGCAAGTAGGCAGGTGGGGTATAATTTCACATGGGAACATTTTGAGGATAATCAATTGTTATATAAGATTAAGGCGCAAAACATCCGATGGGTAGAAAAAGACAGTATTCATCGTCTGTCCCAATTTTTTCAGCGAACCATCATTAATGACAAGGAAGTTATTAGAAATGAGGCACGTCTTGACACCTTACTTGACTTGGATTTAAATTCTATTACTCCTATTACCTACAAAGCCCAAACACTCAATTTTATTAAACTAAACGAATACATCAAGCAAGAACGTGAAAACGGAAGTCCGCTTATTAACAGTCACCTGTTGGTGCGACATAAGCGCTGGTCAATTCCTGTATCTGCTTTTATTCTAACACTTATTGCAGTAGCGGTAGCATCTTTCAAGAAGCGAGGAGGTATGGGAATAAATTTAGCAATGGGTATCATACTGGCTTTTCTTTATATATTTTTTGACAAAATATTTGAAGTCATGGTTGAGAAATCTAATTTCACCCCGTGGCTAGCTGCTTGGATTCCCAATGCGCTATTTGCTGTACTCTCTATTTATTTATTGCGTCATGCAAAGAGATAAGTTGTTTAGTACGCTTCACTTTCATTTTATCGTGGTCATCTTCGGGTTCACTGCCATTTTAGGTGCCTTGATAAGTGTTTCGGCCATTCCCTTGGTTTGGTACCGGATGACATTGGCCACTTTAGGTCTGGGTTTGGTGCTTTGGGTGCGCAAGCATAATTTCCGTGTAGACAAAACCATCGCTTGGGTGGCTATTGCAAGTGGCGTTTTAATCGCTTTTCATTGGGTTACATTTTTTGGTTCTGTTAAGGTGTCAAACGTTTCTATAACCTTATCGGTGCTTTCGTCTGGTGCTTTTTTGACGTCCTTACTTGAACCTATTTTCTATAAACGAAAAGTCATTGGCTATGAGGTGTTTTTTGGGTTATTGGTCATTCTTGGTTTGGTCTTAGTTCTCGGTACCGGAACCACACATGTAAAAGGCTTTCTTTATGCAGGCATATCAACTGTATTAGCTGTATTGTTTACATTGCTTAATGGTAAGTACGTTTCCAAAACAGATCCATATGTATTGTCCTTTTACGAACTTTTTGTGGGGGCTCTGGTTGTTACCTTGGTGTTGGCGTTTCAAGGTGCTTTTACTTCCGCTTTTTTTGCTATTTCCAGACAGGACTTGCTTTGGCTATCCATATTAGCCTTTGTGTGTACTTCCTATGCTTTTGTTGTCTCTATAGTTGTAATGCGCCATCTCACGCCTTATTCTATTATGCTTGGGATTAACATGGAACCTGTATATGGTATTGCCTTGGCCTATGCCATTTTTGGAGAGAAGGAATTAATGCATACGGGTTTTTATATCGGATTGGCCTGTATACTTATTGCGGTCTTGGCAAATGGTATTTATAAATTAAGAAGAATAAAAAAAACGATCCATCCGCTTACTCGGAATCCAAAATAAGTATATTTGTTTTTTCATTAAAATCTCAATATGGAGTATTTAGACTTTGAAAAACCTATTAAGGAATTAGAAGACCAATTGCTCAAGTGTCAACTGATAGGTAACGACAGTGAAGTTGATGTTACTGAAGCCTGCAAAAACATCCAAGACCGTTTGGTTGAGCTCAAAAAAGATATTTATAACAATCTAACACCTTGGCAGCGTGTGCAGGTTTCAAGGCATCCTTCAAGACCTTATACCCTTGACTACATTAGGGCACTTACGCAAGGCACCTTTTTAGAGCTTCATGGTGATAGAACGGTCAAAGACGACAAAGCAATGATAGGTGGGTTAGGCAAGATAGGTGATCAAAGTTTTATGTTTATTGGGCAGCAGAAAGGATATAATACCAAAACAAGACAGTACCGCAACTTTGGTATGGCAAACCCTGAGGGGTATCGTAAGGCACTGCGTTTAATGAAATCTGCTGAAAAATTCAATATTCCTGTTATTTGTCTAATAGACACTCCTGGAGCATACCCGGGATTAGAAGCAGAGGAGCGCGGACAAGGTGAGGCCATTGCCCGCAACATACTAGAAATGTCTAGGCTAAAGACACCTATTATTGTAATGATTATTGGTGAGGGTGCCTCTGGAGGTGCATTGGGCATTGGTGTAGGCGACCGCATATTTATGCTGGAAAATACGTGGTATTCTGTTATTTCACCAGAATCCTGTTCTTCCATTTTATGGCGCAGTTGGGAATACAAAGAGCAAGCAGCCGAAGCATTAAAGCTAACGGCCAAGGACATGAAACGTCAAAAGCTTATTGATACCATTATCAAAGAACCGCTGGGTGGTGCACACACCAATCGCGAGGCAATGTTTGATATCGTTCGTAAAACTATTTGTAAGACCTATAACGAGCTACAAGAATTATCAACCGACGTTTTGGTGCAAGAACGCATGGACAAGTTTTTTGCAATGGGTGTTTATGACGAATAATGTTTGGCTTTTAAACAATTGTAAACGGGTTATTAACTACGCTGTTGTTCGTTAGTTTTTCGCTTTTTTTAAAAATTTCTACTCCCATTTATGTAGTTTAGTGTCATGGAAAAAAAGAATCCCATGCCACCTATAGTATCACCTTCCACAGTGGTTCCATTGGAACGTGGAAAGCTGCCACCACAGGTAATTGACTTCGAAGAAGTCGTTCTTGGGGCCATGATGATTGACAAAAAAGGCGTTGATGAGGTTATTGATATCTTACAGCCCGAAGCCTTTTATCGCGAGGCACATCAACATATTTTTTCCGCAATGGTCAAGCTTTTTGAAAATTCAGAGCCCATTGACCTTTTAACGGTATCGGCTCAATTAAAAAAAGATCAGAAGCTAAACCAAGTTGGAGGAGACTTTTACCTCATTCAGCTTTCTAAAAAGGTATCTTCCTCTGCACATATTGAGTATCATGCACGCATTATCCTTCAGAAGTTTATTCAGCGTAGCCTAATTAAAATTTCAAGTGAAATCATAGAGGAGGCCTACGACGAAACCAAAGACGTTTTTGATATGCTAGACAAGGCAGAGTCCAAGCTCTATGATGTGAGTCAGGGAAATCTAAAGACGTCTACTGTAAGTGCTCAAAGTTTGGTTATCCAAGCCAAGAAAAAAATTGAAGAAATTGCTAACCAAGAAGGAATGAGTGGGGTACCTTCAGGCTTTCATGCGGTCGACAAACTGACTTCAGGATGGCAAAACAGTGACTTGATTATCGTAGCTGCACGTCCAGGTATGGGAAAAACAGCCTTTACCTTATCCATGGCGCGAAACATTGCCGTTGATCAAAATATTCCCGTTGCATTTTTCTCTCTTGAGATGTCTTCCGTTCAATTGATAACTCGTCTTATTTCGTCTGAAACAGGGCTTAGCTCAGAAAAGCTTCGAACAGGAAAAATGGAAGATCACGAGTGGAAACAGCTCAACGTTAAGGTTTCTGATCTAGAAAAAGCACCGCTTTATATTGATGATACACCATCGTTATCTATCTTCGATCTTCGTGCAAAAGCTCGACGTCTTTCTTCGCAATACGGCATTCGCCTTATCATGATAGATTACTTGCAGTTGATGACACCTGGTGGGAGCAGCAAGGCTGGAAATAGGGAACAGGAAATCTCGACCATTTCACGAAACTTAAAGGCACTTGCAAAGGAATTGGAGATTCCAGTTATAGCGCTATCCCAGTTATCTCGTGCAGTAGAAACTCGAGGCGGGAGTAAACGTCCACAAATTTCAGACTTGCGTGAGTCTGGTGCTATTGAACAAGATGCAGATTTGGTCACCTTTATCTACAGGCCAGAGTATTATAAAATTGACGAATGGGATGACGAAGAGCGTTCACCTGCTGCGGGTCAGGCAGAGTTTATTGTTGCAAAACATCGTAACGGGGGCTTGGACAGTATACGCCTTAAGTTTATTGGAAACCTCGGTAAGTTTGACAATTTAGATCAATTTGATGCTCCCATTGAGTTTCAATCCAAAATAAATGATGGGGACGAATCCTTTGAAACACCGCGTACCAGTCCAGACGAAGCGTTTGGAACTGACGACGGTGATATGCCCTTCTAGAGCTTATCGCTTTATTTTACTTTATCGACAACTGCCTTAAAAGCATCTGGGTGGTTCATGGCCAAGTCGGCCAATACCTTACGGTTTAGTGCAATGTTGTGTGCACTTACTTTGCCCATAAATTGTGAATAGGACATGCCGTGTAATCTAGCACCAGCGTTTATGCGTGTGATCCACAAAGCACGAAAGCTGCGTTTTTTATTTCTGCGATCGCGGTATGCGTAAAGCATTGCTTTATCAACAGCATTTTTGGCAACTGTCCAAACGTTTTTTCTACGACCAAAGTACCCTTTGGCTTGTTTTAAAATTTTCTTTCTTCTTGCGCGTGATGCAACAGCATTTACTGATCTTGGCATAATGTAGTGTTGGTGAAGCAGGCGGAGAATATCACTTTTAAAGCCGACTTCAGGTTATTATTATTTTAAGCGAAGTTGTTCCTTAATGTTATGGGCATCGCTTTCATGTACCAACCCACTGTGGGTTAGCTTAAGCTTTCGCTTCTTGGATTTTTTAGTCAAAATATGACTCTTAAACGCATGTTTGCGTTTTATCTTACCTGAGCCTGTAAGCTTAAAGCGTTTCTTAGCACTCGATTTTGTTTTCATTTTAGGCATAACTACTTCCTTTTATTTTTTCGGATTTATCAACATGATCATCCGTTTTCCTTCTAATTTAGGCAACTGTTCTACTTTGCCATAATTTTCCAAATCTTGTGCTAATCTTAGCAACAGGATATGGCCTTGTTCTTTAAAAACGATTGAGCGTCCTTTGAAAAAGACAAATGCCTTTAGCTTTGCACCTTCTTCTAAAAACTTGATTGCGTGTTTTTTCTTAAACTCATAATCATGCTCGTCGGTTTGTGGCCCAAACCGAATTTCTTTTAGCACCACTTTCGAGGCATTTGCCTTCATTACCTTTTCGCGCTTTTTCTGCTCGTAAAGGAATTTTTTATAATCGATGATTTTACACACCGGTGGAGCCGCATTGGGTGAAATCTCAACCAAATCCAATTCCAATTCGTTTGCCTTTTGCAAGGCCTTTTGTAGCGGGTACACTCCCATCTCTACATTGTCGCCAACTAAACGTACTTCTTGCGACCGTATCTTTTCATTGATTCGGTGCTTATCTTCTTTTATTATTCGAGCAGGTCCTCTGCTTCTTCTTCTACGTATCGCTATAACAAACGTGTTTAATTGACTTAAAATGATTTTATTTCATCTGCAGCTTGACGTCTGATCAAATCTGCAAATGATGCTAAGGACATACTCCCTAGATCGTTACCTCCGTGAGCTCTAATGGAGACCGTTTCTTGCGCAGCTTCTTGTTCGCCTATTATGGCCATAAAAGGCACCTTGCTCATTTCAGCTTCGCGGATTTTTTTACCAATGGTCTCACTTCTTTCATCCACGAGGGCGCGAATTTCGTTATTTTCTAAGAATTTTGAAACTTTTTTCGCGTATTTTTCATGCTTTTCACTGACACAGAGTAATTGAACCTGTGTTGGGTTGAGCCATAAGGGGAAGTTTCCGCCTGTATGCTCGATTAAAATGGCCACAAATCGTTCCATACTACCAAAAGGGGCGCGGTGTATCATGACAGGTCGATGCAGCTCATTGTCGTTCCCTTTATAGTTAAGATCAAAACGCTCAGGCAGGTTATAGTCTACCTGTATGGTACCCAGCTGCCAGCTTCTTCCCAAGGCATCTTTGACCATAAAGTCGAGTTTGGGTCCGTAAAAGGCGGCTTCTCCTGTTTCTACGACATAGTCCAATCCCTTTTGGTTTGCTGCGTCAATGATGGCTTGCTCTGCTTTTTCCCAAAGTTTTGCATCGCCAATATATTTCTCCGGTTTTTCAGGGTCACGAACCGATACTTGGGTTTTAAAGTCGCTAAAGCCTAATGCATTAAATACGTAAAGGACAAGATCTATAACGCCCATAAACTCATCGTTGAGCTGTTCTGGAGTACAGAAAATATGCGCATCATCTTGTGTAAATCCTCTAACTCGTGTAAGCCCATGTAGTTCGCCACTTTGTTCATAGCGGTATACGGTGCCAAATTCGGCAAGCCTGATGGGTAGGTCCCGGTAACTCCAAGGGGAGGCGTTGTAAATTTCGCAGTGGTGTGGGCAATTCATCGGTTTTAGCAAGAACTCTTCGCCTTCTGCGGGTGTAGTTATAGGCTGAAAGCTATCGGCGCCATATTTTTCATAGTGCCCCGAAGTCACGTATAATTCTTTTTGGCCAATGTGCGGCGTAACGACTTGTTCATATCCCGCTTTAGTTTGCGCTTTGCGCAAAAACTGCTCGAGTCTTTCGCGCAGTGCTGCACCTTTGGGAAGCCAAAGCGGCAGGCCTTGACCTACTTTTTTGGAAAAGGTAAAAAGTCCGAGTTCAGCACCTAGCTTGCGATGGTCACGTTTTTTTGCTTCTTCTAGTAGCTCTAGGTGTTCTGCTAGAAGTTTTTGTTTTGGAAAAGATACTCCATAGATTCGGGTAAGCTGTTTGTTTTTTTCGTCCCCACGCCAGTATGCTCCTGCAATATTGGTTAGTTTTACAGCTTTGATGATGCTGGTATTGGGAATATGCCCACCGCGACACAGATCCGTAAAATCATCGTGATCGCAAAAGGTGATGGTGCCATCATCTAAGTTTTTAATAAGTTCTGTTTTGTATTCGTTTCCTACAGCCTTGTAAAAGGAGAGGGCTTCAGCTTTGGAAATCGAACGCAAGGCAAAGGCGTGTTTTCCTCTTGCGAGTTCGATCATGCGTTTTTCAATGGTGGGCAAGTCTTTTTCCGATATGATGTGTTCGCCTGGGTCTATATCGTAATAAAAACCACTGTCAATAGCTGGACCTATGGTGAGTTTAATACCTGGATATATTTGTTCTAGCGCTTGCGCAAGCAGGTGCGCACTGGAATGCCAAAAAGCTTTTTTCCCTTCGTCGTTATTCCAGGTAAACAATACCAGTTCGCCATCTTCTTGGAGTGGGGTAGTTGCTTCTATGGTGGTTCCGTTATAGGATGCAGAAATTACCGCACGGGCAAGACCCTCGCTTATGGATTGCGCTACCTCAAAGGGCGTACTGCCGTTGGGCATTTGCTTTATGGCCCCATCGGGCAAACGTATATCAATTGTTGAACTCATGAAGCAGCAAAGATAAGCGGAATGTAGAAGTGTTCAAGAACTTTTTGAGGGATAGTCATTAATTTGCGCTATTCTTCATTAAACAACCCTTTAACCATCAGACGAATGGCCCAAAAACCGATAGCAATTGAAGCGGTACACATTAGGATGGCAACACCCAAAACGGGGATATACAGGGGGTGTTCTTGATTTTTAAAGGCAGATGTCAACACGGTAGGACCTATAAAGGCCAACACTATGGCATATGCCATAGCGCGAAGACCTCGAAAGAAATTTCTTTTATTCATCTTTATTCCTTTACAGCAGTAAAGATAAGACTATCTCGTTCTACGACTCTAAAATAACCCAGTGGATAGTCTTGGCTGTTCGTGGTATTTTGAATATTACCACGCAAGCTGGACTTGGCTGTTGCAAATGGACCACCACCGTCTCGTCCAGCATGGGAAATTAATATCTGCATATAGGTATAAAAATCCTTGTCAACACCCATTAGATAAATGGGAGTTGGCGTGTTTTTGGGAAAATACTTATCGTAAAAAAACGAAAAGCTGATTTGATTGCCGTTGTAGAACTCATCTCGTGTCACAAATAGGTTGTTGTAACCAAAATCCATGAGATAGTAATTGCCAGGTTCGGGTCTATCGGTAAGGCTAACGATGGCTTCAACTTGATCGCCTGTAATAAGGGTGTTTTCGCCTTGTGTCACGCTATCGAGAGGCGTTGACAGTACTAGTGATTCTGTGGCAGTATACGTGGCTGTATCAACGGTTAAACTGAGTGTAAAAGTGTCATTTTCGGCAATGTCAACATTGTAAATGTAGTAATGTCCGGGTGCATCTTCTTGCGCCGTAAAAATCATATCAAATTGTTGAAGTGTTACCGTAGCGTTTGATACATAGGGTACTTGATCGTCGTAGTAATCGGCTGTTCGCGATAAAATTACTTTCAATGTTCCTGAAGTTTGCCCGAGTTTCCGCCAAAGCATGGCGTCTATGACTAATTTGTTTTCGATGGCGGGTAAGGCCACATTAATGGGGTCCTCACAACCCACCAATAACAATCCCAATACACAAATTATTTTTTTCATCAGAAGCGTATGTTATAAGTTACAGAAGGAATGATACCGAATATAGAGAGCTTATAGGCCTGGTTTTTTCCTGTTTCGGGATCTTGTTTAAAGCTAATGGTAGCAGCATTTCTACGGTTGTAAATATTGTAGATACCAAACACCCAGCTTCCTTTTATTTTTTTGTCTTGTTGTTTTTCTGGGGTCAGGGTTGCAGCGATGTCTATGCGGTGGTAGGTGGGCAGCCGCTGTCCGTTGCGCTGTCCAAAACTTGGCACTCGGGTTCCCATAAACTCATATTGTCCTAGGGGATAGGTTATGGGTTGGCCTGTTTGTAAAACAGCATTGGCATCCCATTTCCATTTTTTGCTGTGGCTATAGCTCAAGCTCAGGCTTAGGTCATGGGTTTTGTCATAGGCCGATCGGTACCATGCTCCTTGGTTGATGCCGGGCTCGTCGGCGCTTGCGCCAGGTGTTTTTTGTTCTGCACGTGACCAGGTATACCCTGCTAATCCTGTCAATTTTCCCTGTGTTTTTCTAAATAAGAGTTCAAGTCCGTAGGCTCTTGCGGTGCCCGGTAGTAATATCTGCTCTATGGCATCATTTGCAACCAGTTCTGCACCGTCTATATAGTCATACCTATTAGCTGTATGTTTATAGAAAACTTCCGCTTCAATTGAATGGCCATTTTCTTTTTCAGTCACATACCCCAATGCCCATTGGTCGGACTGTTGGGGTTTGAGGTAACGCCCACTAGGTGTCCATACATCTAAGGGGGTAGGTGAGGTGGTGTTGGATATCAGATGTAAATATTGGTTTACGCGCTGATAACTCGCCTTCCATGCGCTTCGCTCTTGACGAAAGGCAAGGGTAAAGCGGGGTTCTATATTTGTATAATGTTGCTTGCTCTCTGCTTTGTTAAAATAACCCAGAGCAGTACCTTGTTGATAGATGCCCAAGGCAGGGTTGTAGGCGAGAGGTTGGGCATTAACATATTCCAATAAACCAGATTGTGCCAAGCGATTGAACTGATTTATGCGCAGGCCGTAGTGTAGCGCAAGTTTGGGTGAGATGTCGTGTTTGGCACTTAAGTATATTGATGCTTCAGCAGCAAACTTGTTTTGCAACTGCTCGGTATTAAAGCCGGAAGTGTCGGTTAAGGGTTGTATATAGCCGGGATTAAAACTATAATAAGTGCCTTGTACTCCTGTTTCCAAGGTTATTTTTTCCGAAATGTTATAGCTTAAATCGTATTTAACATTAAAATTCTGAATTCCCGAATCCCAGTCAAAGCCAACAAAGTCTAGTGCGAGCCCGTAGTAGTAGTCGCTGTATATTAGCGAGAGGTTTCCAAATACTTTAGGCGAAAAGATTCGATTCCAACGCAGGTTTACTACCGTATTGCCATAGGTGTTTTTAAATGTGTTATCAAAGGCAACCACATCACGACCAAAGTAGCCAGAAAGCAACAGCCGATTTTTTTCATCAATTGGCAAGGTTATTTTAGTATTTAAGTCATAAAAATAGGCCGTGTTGGGCTGGTCAAATGCTTTTAGAAAAAGGTGGGCGTAAGTACCTCTTCCAGCGAGAAGAAAAGACCCTTTTCCTAACGGCCCTTCAAGTAAACCACGACTTGATACGGCTCCTATACCCCCATTAAACCGCAAGCGGTCTTTGGCACCCTCTTTTTGGTCAATGCGTAGCACGGAAGAAACCCTTCCACCGTAGGCGGCGGGTATTCCTCCTTTATAGAGTTGGATGTCTTTGATGGCATCAGAGTTAAAAACAGAGAAAAACCCAAACAGGTGGGAGGAGTTAAAGATAGTGGCCTCGTCTAGTAGTATCAGGTTTTGATCAGCTCCTCCACCACGTACGTTAAATCCCGAGGCTCCTTCGCCAGCACTGGTTACCCCAGGCAGCAGTTGTATGGTTTTTAGCACGTCAGATTCACCAAAGACAACGGGTGTTTGCTTGATGGTTTTGGCGGATAAGCGATTGATGCTCATTTCAGGCGAACGCATCCGTATGCGTTCAATATCTTCAGTGACCACCACCTCTTCCAGCTCTTCGTTCTGTATGGCAAGGCTTAGGTCTAATTTCCGGTTTTGGTCTAGGTTGATTTGAGTGCGCTTGGTTTCAAATCCAATATTTTGATAGATGATTTGATAGGTTCCAGCAGGCAATGTAAGGAAATACACCCCGTAGTTATTGCTGACCGTTCCTAGGGATGTGCCTTCGGCATAGATAGTAACGCCCAATAGGGTTTCTTGGGTGTCGGCAGCTGTTAAGGTCCCGCTAAGGGTATAGGACTGTGCATAGGCTGTTAGTCCCATGCACATCAATAAAGTAGTGATGTAACGTATCAAAGTAATTTTTTTCAAAGATACGCAACAGAGCTTATGCAGCTAATGCCTTGTCTAAATTTTCTTTGATAGCAGCAAGAAAATCTAGTGTAGATAAATAGTCTTCACGTGTCATTTCTTCTTTGTGGATAAGCATGGCGAGGTCTTTGGTCATTTGACCACCTTCTACAGTTTGGATACAAACCTCTTCAAGTTTTACACAAAAATCAGCTAAGTCTCTGTTGTTGTCTAGCTTAGCACGATGTGCCAATCCGCGAGTCCATGCAAAAATAGATGCAATTGGGTTGGTAGAAGTTTCTTTGCCTTGTTGGTGTTGGCGGTAGTGACGCGTCACGGTGCCATGTGCAGCTTCTGCCTCCAGCGTTTTGCCGTCTGGTGTTACTAGGGTAGAAGTCATCAATCCTAGTGAACCAAAGCCTTGGGCTACGGTATCGGACTGTACGTCTCCATCATAATTCTTACACGCCCATACAAAGCCTCCGCTCCATTTCATGGCAGCGGCCACCATATCGTCAATAAGACGGTGTTCGTAAGTAATGCCTAGAGCCTCAAACTGGTCGATAAATTCGTTTTCAAACACTTCTTGGAAGATATCTTTAAAACGACCATCGTAAGCTTTCATGATGGTGTTTTTGGTAGACAGGTATAAGGGCCATTTTTTACTGATGGCACGGTTCATACACGATCGGGCAAAGCCGTAAATAGACGAATCAATATTGTACATACTCATAGCCACACCTCCCTCTTGGAAATTGTACACTTCCCATGATTTGGCTTCCCTGCCGTCTTCTGGGGTAAAAGTCATGGTGAGCTTCCCTTTTCCTTTGATTACCGTATCCGTTGCGCGGTATTGATCCCCAAAAGCGTGACGACCGATACATATGGGTTGTGTCCAACCTTGTACATAGCGAGGTACGTTCCTCATGATGATGGGCTCACGAAATACGGTTCCACCTACAATATTGCGAATGGTTCCGTTGGGCGAGCGCCACATTTCTTTGAGATCAAATTCTTCTACGCGGTTTTCATCAGGGGTGATGGTAGCACATTTGATGCCCACGCTGTATTTTTTTATGGCTTCCGCAGCATCAATGGTAATTTGATCGTTGGTAGCATCACGTGAAGTAACGCTTAGATCGTAGTACAATAATTCTACATCTATATAAGGCAGTATAAGTTGTTGTTTAATGAAATCCCAAATGATACGTGTCATTTCATCTCCGTCCATTTCTACTACTGGGTTTGCTACGTGGATTTTAGCCATGGTGATTTGTTTGATGGGCGCAAATATACGTCCGGATTAGGTATAAAAAAACAGCAGCTCAATATTTTGAACTGCTGTGTTGGGTTTGTAACAAAAAATGTCTTCCGACAGGGTTTTAAACTTATCTGTCTTGGCGTTCTTTGATACGTGCTTTTTTACCAGTTAGGTCACGGAAATAGAAAATACGTGACCGGCGTACTTTTCCACGTGCATTTACCTCTATTTTCTGAATACCAGGCAGGTTGACGGGGAATATACGTTCTACGCCTACGGTTCCTGACATTTTACGAATGGTAAAAGTCTTGGTAGCACCGCTTCCTTTGATTTGAATTACGACACCCTTAAAAAATTGGGTTCGTACTTTACTTCCTTCACGGATTTCGTAATAAACGGTTATGGTGTCTCCAGCTTGAAAGCTTGGAAGTTCTTTTTTTGGCACAAATTCATCCTGAACGTATTGCAGTAAGGGCTCCATTTAGTTTGGTTTTAAATGATAGCTATGAAACATACACGTACATCGCCAGCGGTTTTAAAGCAAATGCAAATATAACCTATATACTTTAGTCTACAAAAAAATAAATCAAATCGATTTTTTCAATTTTAATATAATTCTTTTTCGAATTTTAAAGACGAAATTTCATTAGACTACCTAAAGTTCATGTGTTTTTATATTTATTTCATGCTGTTTTAATGTGCTTTTTATTTAAGCTATATAAAACAAAATAGTCCTTAGATAAATTTGGTGCTGTATTTAAATAACTACTTTAACCATCTTAATTGAGTTAGCAATAGTAGTTGGTTATTTTTTACAAAACAAAAATTATCGACAGTAAAGTTGTACAAGCTAACCAACCAAAATGTTAATAAACCAAATAAAACTCCTACTGTCCTTAAATCAATTAATGGTATTCTTCATTTATTATTGGAGCTATGATATCTTTTTTCCTTTTCAAACCCTTGAGCAAGGTATGGAAGCAGATTTTAAAATCACTTTTGCCCGTTTATGTCTGAGCGCTTGGATTTAAACAGTTCATGTTGTGAACCAATGCGGTCATTAATAATGTGACCTACCCAATTGTTTATGCGATGACTCAATCACAATAACGTTTGGGTGTTCATTTTGCAACCCTAACACTCTACGCAAAAGATCAGATGATAACCGTAAGAAGAAACCCACTTTTATAGTTCATGTACGTTGTTATCTTGAATAATTACTACACCACTTCAACGCAAGCAATACCAAAACAAGATTAAGAACCTCTCTCGGCAATCTAAGCCCTGAGGTTCCTGAGGACAGTGAGCCTGTCGAAGGGACCGAACTGTTTGTAATGATTGATGTGACCGCTTACTCCAACAAATCTGGTCTTTTTTGTTTTGTTGTTTTCAAGGCCTGCTCTTCGCGCCAGGCCTCAACCTTGGGTGTATTACCAGAAGTTAGTATTTCAGGTACTTGATGACCTTTATAGTCCGCTGGACGGGTGTATACTGGGGGTGCAAGTAGTCCGTCTTGAAAGGAGTCGGTTAGGGCTGATGTTTCGTTGCCCAATACCCCTGGAATCAACCGAATGAGACTGTCGCAGAGTACGGCAGCTGCCAATTCACCCCCAGAAAGTACATAGTCGCCTATGGATATTTCATGGGTAACAAACATATCCCGAACCCGCTGATCAACACCTTTGTAATGTCCGCAGAGGATAATAATATTTTGAAACAGCGATAGCGCATTGGCCATACCTTGATTGAGTATATCCCCGTCGGGAGTCAAATAAATTACCGCATCGTACGTACGTTTGGCTTTTAGTTGGCTAATGCATTTATCAATTGGGGCTACCATCAATACCATACCGGCACCCCCACCATAGGGGTAGTCATCTACTTGTTTGTAAGCATTAGTGGTATAGTCACGAAGGTTATGGAAATGTACCTCTGCCAAACCTGCTTCTTGCGCCCGTTTCATGATGGAGCCCGCAAAAGGGCTGTGCATGAGTTCGGGTACCACACTAATGATGTCAATTCGCATGGCGTAAAGATAGCGAATAAGGAATAGTTTGTACGAAGTGGGGAAAAGTTCGTGTGTGTGAAAGCCCTAATTTTATGACTTTTTGGTGATAACCCCATACGCCCAAATCTTGTCTTCTAAGCCTGGTACTACTCAAAAATAAAGCGCATTTTTTCTCCGTTTTTATTCAAAAAGGTAAGCTCATAAATACTTTCCTCATCTAGTGCCAAAACCTCAGATTTGCTGTTTATTTCATTGCCATTCACGGCCAGCAAAACATCTCCTGCTTGCACGCCTCTGCGAAACAACCTGCTGTTCTCAATTCCAGCAACATAAACTCCTTTGGTAGTGTCGTATAATTCAGTTTCTTTTTCGTTGAGATTTCGAAGGCGCATGCCGTAGTAATTGACAAAGGGCGTTGCTTTTAGAACAACAGCTAGGGTAAGGGTTTTTCCCTCGCGTACTACTGTTACATCTACGCGTTCGCCCGGTCGTTTAGAACCCAAATAACCGGTTAAATCTGCAAATTTTCGGATGGAGGCGTTGTCTATTTTGGTGATGATATCCCCTTCTTGTATACCTGCTTCAATGGCGCCCATGTCCGCTTCCAAGCCTCCGACATAAAACCCTTCGGTTTCTTCAATGCCGAGTTGCTCGGCCATACTTGCGTTTAGGCCATTGCCGGTTACGCCCAACAGGGCTTTTTGTACATTCCCGTATTCAATAATATCTTCAAAAATCTTTCGTGCAATATTGCTGGGTACCGCAAAGGAATAGCCAATAAAGGTACCCATGCCGTTGCTGGTAATGGCCGTGTTGATACCAATCAAATCGCCGTCCAAATTAACCAAGGCACCGCCACTGTTCCCCGAATTTACTGCAGCATCGGTTTGGATAAAGGATTGGTTTTTGTTGTCATAATCGCTAAAATCTCTTGACTTGGCACTGATGATGCCTGCCGTAACGGTAGAGTTGAGGTTATAGGGATTGCCAACAGCGAGCACCCACTCGCCAATGCGTGTGTTGTCAGAATCAGCAAAACGCACATAGGGGAAAGTATAATCGCCTTTTATTTTGAGTACTGCAATATCTGCATTGGAATCCGCGCCAATGACTTCCACCTCATACTTTTTGTTGTCATTGGTGGTAATCTCTAGGGTGGTAGCACCCTCAACAACGTGGTTATTGGTAATGATGTAGCCATCGGAAGATACGATGACACCCGAACCCATACCAATACGGGGATAATCGCGTGCGCTTCTTCCATAGAAGTACTCCATAAAACTGTTGGGTCTTTGTCCTTTTTCTATACTGGTGTTGGTAATGTGTACCACCGCATCTATGGTTTTTTCGGCAGCAGCCGTAAAATCCGTAGCGATGGCTTTTACAGTCTTAGTAGGCATAAAATTAGTAGTAACCGTTTGGGGCTGTACAGGCGTGTAAACCAGGGTTTGCTTTTGGGTTAGATGATATCCTGCTAGGGTTAGAAAAGCAGCGCCAAAGGCTACTGCAGCATATTTAAAAAATGATTTCATAGCGTTTCAATTACATATACATTCCAAAAGTAAAACAAGTGTTTTTGAGTTAAAAGCCATTTAACGCATTTTTAACAACATAGTCGTTAGTGAATTTGGCTATATTTGCACATGATTTTTTCTTTTGTAAAATATCAAGGTACTGGAAATGACTTTGTGATTGTAGACAATCGCGACAAGCATTTTCCCATTGAAGACCACCGGCTTATTGCCAAGCTTTGTCATCGTAATTACGGGATAGGTGCTGATGGTTTTATAGCCATAGAAGCCGATGCCACTTCCGATTTTTTTATGCGATATTTTAATGCCGATGGTCATGAAGGTAGTCTTTGTGGTAACGGCTCTCGTTGTGCTGTTCACTACGCCCATGCCTTGGGGCTCACCCAAAAGGAAGTTATTTTTCGGGCAGCTGATGGTTTGCATCAAGCCGCATTTTTAGGTGAGGATGTCGCGCTTTCACTTCATGCTGTTACAGATTGGAACATCTATGATGAAGCCCTTTTTATAGAAACAGGCTCGCCACATCACCTAGTTTTTGTCGACGACGTAGCCTCGATAGACGTTGCTAGCCTCGGGGCACATATTGCCCATGGTCCTCAGTATCTTGCAGACGGTACCAATGTAAATTTTGTTGAAGTTACAGCTGCTGATGCCTTGTACGTCCGCACCTTTGAGCGTGGGGTTGAAGCGGAAACGCTTTCTTGCGGAACAGGCGTCACGGCAGCTGCCATAGGCGCTCATATAAGCAAGCGCGTAACAGCAAAGAATATCAGTATACAAACCAAAGGCGGTATGTTGACCGTTTCTTTTTCAGACACCTCCAAGGGATATGAAGCCGTAATACTTCAAGGTCCTGCTACTCCTGTTTTTAAGGGGCAATGGGAAACATCAACCAAATGATAAAACGCCTGTTTATAGCTGTACTGCTGCTGTTGTTTATTCTAGGCAGCGCATTTGTATTTCATTTTTACAAGGTATTTTTTGCCTCTAACACCGCTTTTGAAGCGTCCCAACAAGAAGTATTAATACCTTCATCTGATACCAAATTTGCTGCCTACGACACCCTAGCTCGTGTGGTTAAACGCTTCGATTTTTTTCAGCAAGCTGCCAGCCGTAAAGGCTATCAACCTATCCCTGGACGTTTTGTGTTGGATAGAGGGATGAACAACAACGAGTTGATTAATCGATTGCGCTCCGAAAACAAACCCATTCGCCTAACGTTTAACAACCAAAAAACCCTGATGCATTTGGCAGCATATGTGGCTACAAAAATAGAAACCGACAGTACGGCCATCGTGCAGGCCTTTTACGATGTTGATTTTTTACAGCAAAACGGCTTCACAAAAAACAATGTATTATCAATTTGCCTACCCAATTCGTATGATGTTTTTTGGAATACTACTGCCGAGCAATTCCGAGACAGGATGCTAAGACAGTACAAGGCTTTTTGGACACCAAAACGTGAAACAGCACGCAAAAAAATCAAACTTACAAGAGAGGAAGTAGTGGCTTTGGCAGCTGTGGTCCACAAAGAATCCTACCGAGTAGATGAACGAACATTGGTGGCAGGGGTCTACCTCAACAGACTGCGTAAACGAATGCGACTTCAAGCCGATCCAACGGTTATCTATGCATTGATGCGTAAAGCCAATAACTACGACATGGATATTCGTCGGGTGCTTTATGCCGATTTAAAAATCAAATCTCCTTATAATACGTACCTGAATAGAGGGATACCCCCTGGGCCTATTACCATGCCCGATGTCAGTGCAATTGATGCGGTATTGTTTGCTGCCAAACACAAGTACTTATATTTTGTCTCTGATCCAAGTCGAAGTGGCTACCATTTGTTTGCTACAAACCTGACTCAGCACAATAAGAATAAAAAAATATACACCCGCTGGTTACGTGATAAAAAGATCTATCGCTAACCCCCAAGTAAGGAAAAAACGGCAGGCCGCTTGTGCAAGTCTTCTTTGTTGTTGCGCCAGGTCTCTGCAGTTGCCGTTTTGATAAATTCGGTTGACAATGTAACATCACAGGCCACACTGAGTTGTGTTTTGGGTCTTAAGGCCTTGCTTAATTCATTCAAAAGTGCCATGTTTCGATAAGGGGTTTCGATAAATACTTGCGTTTGGTTTAGTTCAATGGATTTTTTCTCAAATGCCTTAATGGCTTTTCTGCGTTCAGCTTTGTCGATGGGCATATAGCCGTTAAAGGCAAAAGATTGGCCGTTGAGTCCAGCTGCCATTACCGCTAAGAGTATGGAAGAGGGGCCTACTAGTGGAATAACCCGAATGTTGTTGATGTGTGCTTGCGCTACAAGTGCTGCTCCTGGATCGGCAACGCCAGGACAACCCGCATCAGTAATTAAGCCCATATCTTCGCCTTTTTGAAGGGGTAGGAGCATGGCAGTCAGATCTTCTACAGTCGTGAATTTGTTGAGTAAATGAACGCTAATATTGTCTTGTGGTATGTTGGGACAAATGCTTTTGACAAACGCCCGACCTGCTTTTTCTTTCTCGAAAACAAAGCAACGTAATGCCTCTATAGTTTTTTTAACCGATATGGGGATCACCTCAAGAGGGGCAGTATTGCCCAATACATTTGGAATTAAATAAAGCCGTCCTGTTGTTTGTGTAATCATTTGGTGTATTTCGCTAACCAATTGCTGCAACAATCATGCAGGAGTTCATAAACATGGGCAAAACCATCAGCTCCGCCGTAGTAGGGATCTGGAATACGGCAAGCCTCCACCTCGCTTGCGGAGGTGATAAGCTCAATTTTATGGCGTTGTGTTTCTGAAGTACAGAGGGCTAGGGCATTGGAAAGGTTTTCTTCATCCATGACTAATATGTGGTCAAAAGCATCTATGTCCGCAGGGGTTAGTTGTCGTGCTTGTTGGGTGCTGATGTCAATATTGTACAGGGCTGCAACGGCAATACTCCGATGATCTGGTGCTGCGCCTAAGTGGTAGTTGGCCGTACCTGCAGAGTCTATAAGAAAATCGGTATCGTTTGTGAGTTTCCGCATGATGCCTTCGGCTAGTGGTGAGCGGCAAATATTACCCAAACACACCATAAGCACCTTGGTAGCCATGTATTAGTTGGAAAGTTTCTTGTTTATATCGTCCACATATTTGCGGAACTGCTTATCTGTGAATGCGAGGTTGTCAACAGTTTTGCAGGCGTGAAGCACTGTGGCATGGTCGCGATGTCCAATTTTAGAACCAATACTTGCTAGTGAAGCCTTGGTCATTTTTTTGGCAAAGAACATGGCCAATTGTCTTGCTTGCACAATATGACGTTTTCGTGTTTTGGATTGTAGTGTAGTGACATCCATTTGGAAGTATTCCGAAACCACTTTTTGAATATGGTCGATAGATACTTCTCGTTTTGTATTGCGTACAAACTTTTCAACAATCTGTCTGGCAAGTTCGAGCGTAATTTCTTTTCTGTTAAAAGATGCCTGAGCGATTAGGGATATAATGGCCCCTTCAAGTTCACGCACATTTGTCTTAACAGATTTGGCAACAAAATCGATAATTTCATCTTGCATTTCAACGCCGTCACGGTACAGTTTGTTTGTGAGAATGGAAACGCGTGTTTCGTAATCTGGACGTTGTAGTTCGGCAGAGAGTCCCCACTTGAAACGCGATAGTAATCGTTGCTCAATGTCTTGCATGTCTACTGGCGCCTTATCAGAAGTCAAGATAACTTGCTTGCCATTTTGGTGTAGGTGATTGAAAATATGGAAGAATACGTCTTGAGTGCCTGTTTTTCCAGAAAAGAATTGAACGTCATCAATAATAAGGACATCCATGACTTGGTAAAAGTGTATAAAATCGTTTCTTGTATTTTTCTTAACGGCTTCTATGTATTGTTGTGTGAATTTCTCCGCTGAAATATATAAGACAGTCTTTTCTGGGAATTTACTTTTAATGTCAACGCCTATGGCATGAGCAAGGTGGGTTTTACCAAGGCCTACTCCGCCAAAAATGAGTAGCGGGTTGAAAGAAGTTCCGCCGGGCTTATTGGCTACGGCAATACCAGCTGACCTAGCAAGTCGGTTTGCATCTCCTTCTAAAAAGTTTTCAAAATTGTAACTCGGGTTTAGTTGCGATTCAACTTTAAGATTTCGTATTCCAGGAATTACAAAAGGATTTTTTAGCTCAGCGTTTTGGGTTTGCAAAGGCGCTTCAACGTTTTGCACTTTGATACGTCCTTTGTTTTGGCTTGGGATACTTTCTGTGAATGCTTGCTTGCTGCCAAATGTATTTTCCATTCGAATTACATAAACAAGTCTTGCGTTTGGGCCAAGTTCTTTTGTGAGAGCTACTTTTAGAATTTCAATGTAGTGTTCCTCTAGCCACTCATAGAAAAATTTACTAGGAACTTCAACACTTAGGGCGTCGCCGTTCAGCTTCAAAGGTTTTATGGGATCAAACCAAGTTTTAAAAGCTTGGTTGTGAATATTGTCCTTGACAAAATTTAGACAATTACCCCAAACGCTATGAGCGGTTTTTTGCATTTTTATTATTGGTTGAAACGTTTTTTTGTAACAATTAATGTATAAAATTTGGGGATTTCAGTTATTTAATTGTACAGTACAAATATGTGTTTAATTTTTTTTAAAAAAAAGTGTTTTTCCTATTGAATTATTAGAAAGTTTTACGCATATTATGGCTCGTCGAGAAGCTTTTTTTTGACATTAACCCCTTACAATGAGTAAGAAAAATATTACAATCATAGGCAATGTTTATTATCACCAGGTAGATCAAATGGGTGTTATGCATCACGCACAATACGTTTACGTTTTAGAGCAATCCAGAATTGAATGGTTGCTTAATCAAGGAATTAGTTATGGCGACTTGGAGAAGAAAGGTATTTTACTTCCCGTGGTCGACATTGCCATACAATATAAGAAGCCACTTCACTTTGAGGACTCGTATTTTGTTCACGTAACTTTAAACGAATTAAACGGATATTATGTTGATTTTTCATATGTTATTGAAAATCAACAAAAAAATTGTGTCGCCACGGCAACAACGCGTTTGGTTTTTGTTGATGGGCAAAGTCGACGTGCTATGAAATGTCCCGATTTCTTACTGAATGCCTTTCATTCCGGATAATTTGTAGGATATCTCTTACAATTCTTTTTGATGTCTTTTTCCCCTCGGGTATCGGCGGAGCTTTGACGCCTTTTTTCATACATTTCTTTGCTTCAATTACACGACATTCATCCCACAAATCGGTTGATAAAAATCCTTGTAGTGTTGTCGTGCCACCCTCAACCAATATAGATTGTATAGCATGGTTCATGCACCAAAGCATTATGCCTTTCAAGATTTCAGATGTTGAAACCGCAACCCAGTGTAGGTTGCCTTCTACGTTATTGCGATTGTTGTTGAAAATTACTGTTTTTGCATCCCCATTTAAAACTTGTGCATTTTTCTTTAGGCTGTTGTTGGGATCAATGACCAGCCGAATAGGGTGGGTGCCTGCCCATTTCCTTGTAGTTAATAGGGGGTTGTCATTAGCCACCGTTTTTCTGCCCACTAATATGGCGTGTTCCTCAGCCCGCCAACGATGTGCCAGTTGTTGACTGTCGGCATCACTAATCCAGAACACCTTTCCTTTGTTGTCGCCTTCAGGTGCAATATAGCCATCAGCCGTTTGCGCCCACTTCAATATAATATAAGGACGCTTTTTGGTGTGAAAATAATAAAAACGCTTGTTTAATTCCACACAAGCTTCTTCAAGTACGCCACTGATTACCTCAACACCTGCAGCTTTAAGGGCCGCAATACCACGTCCTGAAACTTTTGGATTGGGATCCGAAGCGCCTATGACTACTTTTTTTATGCCCTTTGCTAAAACCAAATCACAACATGGGGGTGTTTTGCCATGATGGTAACAGGGTTCAAGGTTAACATATAAAGTAGCGCCAACGAGTGCTTTTGGAGACAGCTTTGCCAATGCGTTCACTTCGGCGTGTGCCGTCCCGGCCTTTTGATGCCATCCTTCCCCTATAATTTTCCCTTCCTTAACGACTACTGCGCCCACCATAGGATTGGGGTAGGTGTGCCCAAAACTCTTTTGAGCTAGGACTAAACAACGGCGAATAAAAATATCGTGGGATGAATGCAACGGGAATGTGTATTTTAGCAAAAATATCAAATATCTCCTTGCAAAGCCGATTTAATTTACAATAGACCCACGTTGACACTAAAAAAACAAAGAGCACAATTTCAAAAACTACTTTCATCTCAGTACACGCAAGATGAAATTCGTCTTCATTTCGAAATGTTGTGTGAGACCTATTTGGGCTTAACACCCGCTCAGGTTGTACTCGAGCTAAAGGAACCCTTATCGCCAGAAGCGGAAGCTCAATTGCAAGCTACATTAAAAGCTCTAAAAGAAAATGAGCCCATACAATATATAATAGGTAGCGTTGTGTTTGCAGGATTTAGGTTGGCCGTAGATGAACGGGTGCTTATTCCTCGACCCGAAACCGAAGAGCTGGTACATTGGTTGTTGTCAACATACACTGATGAAACACCACTTCGCGTATTGGATATAGGAACGGGAAGTGGTTGTGTGGCAATAGCACTTAAGAAAGCACGTCCAAACTGGGAAGTTACAGCTTGGGAAGTTGACTTAGATGCTTTGACAGTTGCGAGACAAAATGCGAACACACATCAGCTTTCCATTAATTTTGAAGTTATCGATGTATTGGGGGCTCAATTGCCTAACAAGCATTGGGATATCATTATTTCAAATCCTCCTTATGTGCCTGAATCCGAAAAAGCACATACGGCAACACATGTTTTACGAGAACCCGAGCACGCTATTTTTGTTCCGGGCAAATCGCCACTAAAATTCTTTACCCATATTATCAACTATGCTACCCAACGGCTAAATGCCAAGGGCGGTATTTTTTTGGAAGGACATGCTCCTCTTATGAAAACTCTTCATTTGCTTTTAACACAAGCAGGATTTTCCGATATTGTACTTCGAAACGATTTTAGAACAAACCCACGGTTTATTCGTGCCCATTACCGATGAATACAGCTGAAAAAATTCAAGCATTAAGAACTGAGCTACACGAGCATAATCGGCGCTATTATATAGAAGATGCCCCTGTGATTTCAGACCGTGAATTTGACGAAAAACTGGCTGCACTACAAGCACTTGAAGACGCAAACCCCGCCCTTTTTGATGCCAACTCACCCACCCAACGGGTTGGTGGTGCTGTGATTAAAAATTTCAATACCATCGCCCATGAGCAGCGTATGTATTCCTTAGATAATTCCTATAACAGACAGGATTTGCTGGATTGGGAGCAGCGCATGTGCAAAAACCTTGGCGTAGCATCATTGGATTACACCTGTGAGTTGAAATACGATGGTGCTTCTATCAGCCTGACCTATGAAAATGGAAAGCTCGTGCAAGCCCTTACACGAGGCGACGGATTTCAAGGGGACGAAGTAACCCAAAACATCAAGACCATTCACAGCGTGCCCTTGGAAATTTCAGCCACCGATGTGCCCGAGCGTTTTGCCATAAGAGGCGAAATTATATTGCCGCTTGCTGGCTTCGATCAAATGAATAAGCAGCGCATAGCCCAAGGCGAAGAACCTTATATGAACCCAAGGAACACGGCATCTGGCAGTTTAAAACTGCAAGACAGCAAGTTGGTGGCAGCCCGCCCCTTGGATTGTTTTCTCTATCAAATTGTCACGGAGAGAAATGTATTTCAGACCCAATTGGCATCATTGCAAGCTGCCAAAAGATGGGGTTTTTATGTGCCTGAACATTTTGTGCACGCTGACAATATGCAAGATGTGTTTGCCTTTTTAGAATATTGGGAACAAGAACGCAACAGCTTGCCTTACGAAATTGATGGGGTAGTGGTTAAAGTAAACCAACTGGCATTCCAAGAGCAACTGGGCTATACAGCCAAATCTCCACGGTGGGCCATGGCGTATAAGTTTAAAGCAGAGGCGGTTGAAACCCAACTTGAAGATTTGGTATACCAAGTAGGTCGCACAGGGGCTATTACTCCAGTGGCACAGCTAAAGCCCGTATTGTTGGGCGGTACCATTGTCAAGCGGGCATCTTTGCACAATGCAGATTTTATCTCTGAACTTGGACTACACCTTAAAGATACCGTTTCTGTGGAGAAAGGTGGCGAGATTATACCCAAGATAACTTCGGTCAACCACAGCAAGCGTATGCCCAACATTCGTGCTATTGCTTATGCGACCCATTGTCCATCATGCGATACCCCACTTAAAAGAAACCCAGATGAAGCACAACACTATTGTCCAAATGCAGCTGGGTGCTTACCCCAACGTGTGGGGCGTGTAGCACATTTTATATCTAGAAAAGCCATGGATATTGACGGTCTTGGCGCTGAAACCATACAATTGCTTTTTAAAAACAACCTCATCAATAGCTATGCTGATTTATACGCCCTAACCGAGGCAGATCTCATATTGCTAGACCGATTGGCCGAAAAGTCAGCTCATAATATCGTACAAGCCATTGGGGCTTCTGTAAACATCCCCTTTCACCGAGTACTTTTTGGTCTGGGGATTCGTTATGTGGGGCAAACTGTGGCCAAGAAGCTGGCTCAAAATTTTGGCTCAATAGATGCGTTGTTGCAAGCCGATGTTGAAGCCTTGGAAGCTGTTGACGAGATAGGTTCACGTATCGCACAAAGTGTTGTAGCATTCTTTCAAGATGTAGACAACCTTTTTGTAATTTCACAATTGCGTGCTTCGGGTGTTCAACTCGAAGCAGCGATTTCTACACAACCCACGTCAAATACCCTTGCAGCAATGCGCTTTGTGGTTTCAGGTGTTTTTAGTCAGTATTCCAGAGACGAATTAAAAGCCACTATAGAGCAGCATGGCGGTAAGATTTCATCTTCTATTTCAAAAAACACCACCTATTTGGTTGCTGGTGATAAAATGGGACCTGCCAAGAAAACCAAGGCCGAAAGCTTGGGTGTTCGCATCATTTCTGAACAAGAATTTTATGCACTTATTAAGTTGTAATGTTGTGTTTGTAACAAACCGTTAGCTTTTTAAAATATATTGCTGTGGTCATGCAGCCACCTCTTATGAAAACACTACTTTTGCAACGATGAATTTTTTTGCTAAACGTACCGTAAAGCAGCAGCTAAGTCTGCTTGAAAACAGGGTAGGAGTCAAGCCTTCTACAGTACGTCGTATGGTTTTTATTCACGATATAGAATTAGATATCACAGAAGCGAAATTCACAGAAATGGTTGATTTTTTTTCACCAGAATTTGAAAAGGTTGAACGAGTTCATTTTCACTTAAATGCGAAGATGCTAGAAGGTCTGCCCAAGCCTCACTTACAACCCAAAAGTTTGGACTGGCGTGGTAGGATAGCGGAAGCAGACTTATCATTTGTCTTATCACAGCACTATGATATTGCCGTTCATTTTGTGCAACAAAGTACCCTTTCTTTGGTCTCTTTTTCAGCACAACTCAATGCTTCGTTTCGCATAGGTCCATCCTGTATGGACAATAGATTGAATGATTTGGTACTGCCCACACGTTTAGATTTTGGTGGGTTTTTACACGACCTTAAAACATATTACAATAAAATAAAGCCTCATGCATAAGCTAACAATTAAATCTACTGGAGT
>Ga0213862_10000001_pt1 | contig 171759 bp, 164 predicted proteins | sample PICome_7_FD_160092 | JGI IMG/M metagenome (GOLD analysis project Ga0213862, IMG submission 160092) | Coastal seawater microbial communities near Pivers Island, North Carolina, United States - PICO266 | ecosystem: Environmental > Aquatic > Marine > Coastal | place: USA: North Carolina... | reverse complement strand
GCAAAAAAAGCAGTTGAAGCAGCTGCACCTGCTGAAGTGGTAGAAACTGAAGAACCTGCTGAAGACGCTGTTGAAGACACTGACGAAGAAACCAAAGAAGAAAAATAAAAAAACTATGTCAAAAATTACTGCTGCTGAAGTAAATAAACTGCGCAAAACAACTGGTGCAGGTATGATGGACTGTAAAAAAGCACTTGTAGAAGCTGGTGGCGACTTTGAAGCTGCCATTGAATTACTGCGTAAAAAAGGACAGAAGGTTGCTGCAAACCGTGCAGACCGTGACTCGTCTGAAGGTGCTGTAATTGCTCGTGTAAACGATGATGCAACCGCAGGTGTTGTGGTATCCATAAACTGTGAAACAGACTTTGTAGCCAAAAACGATAGCTACTTAGCCCTTGCCAACAAACTTGCTGACATTGCGCTTACCCAAGACAACAGAGATGCCTTTTTGGCGACAACATTTGAGGGTGACCTCAGCGTAGCTGACAAGCTTACTGAGCAAACGGGTGTCATTGGTGAGAAAATTGAAATTGGTGGTTTTGAACGCTTGGAGGCGCCTTTCGTAGGTTCGTATATCCATGCAGGGAATAAGATTGCCACGCTCGTTAGTCTTTCTGCTGCGGTGGAAGGAGCTGCAGAAGCGGCTAAAAATGTTGCCATGCAGGCAGCTGCCATGAACCCCATCGCACTAAACGAAGATGGTGTTGATGCAACTATTATCGAAAAGGAAATCGAAATTGCTAAAGACCAGTTACGTCAAGAAGGCAAGCCAGAAGCCATGCTCGATAATATTGCAAATGGAAAAATTAAGCGTTTCTTTAAAGACAATACGCTGGTTAATCAAGCCTACATCAAAGACGGCAAACAAAGCGTTTCGGCTTATGTAAAGTCTGTTCACGCAGACCTTACTGTAACAGGTTTTAAGCGTTTGGCCCTGGGCTAATCCTAAACCTTTGTTAAAAATAAACGAAGACCTCCAGTATGGGGGTCTTTTTTTATATTGGCAGTATCCAAATACGTATATGGAATGAAAACCTTTGTGCTTCTACTGCTTTTTAGCTTTTCAACTGTTGCCTATACTCAACACATTACCGTGCTAGACAGCATATCCCAAGAACCCATTCCATTTGTGCACGTTTACGATGGTAACAAAGGGGTTATTGGCAGTAGTAAAGGAACTTTTTATTGGCAAAGCAATACTGCAGATTCCATCTCCTTGTCTTGTATGGGCTATGCTACTAAAACAGTTCTTGTTGATCAGCTCAAAGATTCTCTTTATATGATACCTAAAGCGTTTGCACTTGCACCCATTATGGTATCCAATAAGACCTTGACAGCAAAAGAAATCATGGCGCAGGTCCTTGAAAATACCCCCAACAACATGGATTTTGGGCTTTCTTCAAGTGAGGTCTATGTTGTGGTAAAGGGCAAGGATGTAGTTCAAAAAATGGATATAGAAATTAAAAAATCTACCATCCCAGAGTTGGATCAAACCTTTGTAGATGAAATCATCCAAAAAGTACCACGAGAACAAGAAAGCGTTTACTACACACAAAGCAAGTGGCTTCGAGACAGTGGGGGACTAAATCTTCACAAATTAGAAGTCATGCAAGCTGCAAACCTCAAAGATTCACTGAGTGAAGCAACGTATACCTCAATGGAAGAAACCATAGATGGTGTTTTAAAAAAACGAATCAAAAAAGACTCTTATTTTAAGGTAAAATCAGGGCCGCTTATTTCAGTAAAGATTGATAATGAACAAGAAGTAGACTCGACAGCTCAGGATAGCGTAAGCATAACCCCTGAGGATTATGCCAAAAAACAACTCGGGTTGCTAAAACACAAGGGCAACACCTTACTTTTTGAAGAACAAAACTGGGCACTCCCCTTTTTGGACAAACCAAACAAGTATACGATTACAAATGAGGGTATCGTATATGACCAAAGAGTTCCAACGTATAAATTGCGTTTTACATCAAAAAAACGAAAAGATTACAGCGGCTACCTGCTAGTGGATGTGGTTGATTTCGGAGTGCATAAAATATCTTATCACAACAATAAACACACATTTAGAATTAAGTTGTTAGGATTGTTTTTTGAAAAGCGACTTAACAATAGAACCTATGTCTTTGTCAAAAATCAATTGGGCAAATACACACTCTACAATATGTCTGAAAAACTTGATGCGATGATGGGAATCAGAAGGTCTTTTAAAATCATTGAGAAAAATAAGATTGTCAAAGGGCGCAATAGACAAAATATCTTGTCAATGGACATTAATTATAGTGGTAAAACCACCACCGAAAGGGATGTCTATTTTAATTCCTTTAAGCCCATTTCCAAAACAGCATTTGATGCGTTTAAAGCAACCCATACCGTTACACCAACCGATTTCTATTCGCTAGAAGCCATTCATGTGGTCATGCCGGGTTTGCCCGAGGAGCAGAAAATTTATTCGGATAGGTTGGAACAACTCGGAGTATCCCCTTGAACTTCTTATATTTGCATAAACACACTCCATGCCATACAAACGAATACTTTTAAAGCTAAGCGGTGAAGCACTCATGGGAGACCGCACCCATGGCATTGACCCAAAACGCCTAAGCGAATATGCACAGGACATCAAAGAAATTGTAGCTATGGGCGTTGAAGTGGCGGTGGTTATTGGAGGAGGAAACATATTTAGAGGGGTAGCTGCAGCCAGTAATGGTATGGATCGCGTACAAGGCGATTATATGGGTATGCTGGCCACTTGCATCAACGGAATGGCGCTGCAAAGTGCTCTCGAAGATGCGGAAGTACCCACTCGATTGCAAACTGCTATCAAAATTGAAGCAATTGCAGAACCTTATATCAAGCGACGTGCCGTACGTCACCTAGAAAAGGGGCGTGTGGTCATATTTGGCGCAGGCACTGGAAATCCATTTTTTACGACAGACTCGGCAGCTGTATTACGTGCTATTGAAGTAAATGCTGACGTTATCCTCAAAGGAACTCGTGTTGATGGCATCTATACCGCCGACCCAGAAAAAGACAAAACTGCCGAAAAGTTTGACAATATTTCCTTTAAAGACGTGCTTAGCAAAGGCTTAAAGGTTATGGACTCCACTGCATTTACGCTCAGTCAAGAAAACGAGCTGCCCATTGTTGTTTTTGACATGAACAAGCCAGGAAACCTCAAAAAAGTAGTCATGGGCGAATCAATTGGAACATTGGTAAATCTTTAAATCATGGAAGAATTAAATCTCATTATGGAAATGGCTGAAGAAGCCATGAATAAAGCACTTGAACACCTAGACAAGTCGTTTATCAACATACGAGCAGGTAAAGCAAACCCTGTGATGTTGTCCACTGTAAAAGTAGATTATTATGGCTCACAGACCCCACTAAGTCAAGTAGCTAACATCAACACACCCGACGGGCAAACGCTTTCAGTGCAACCTTGGGAAAAAACACTTATCCCAGAAATTGAAAAAGCCATTATGGTTGCCAATTTGGGCTTTAACCCCATGAATAATGGAGAGTCGATTATCATCAGCATCCCGCCACTGACGGAAGAACGCCGACGTGAATTGGTAAAGCTTGCCAAAGCAGAAGCTGAACACGCAAAAGTAGGAGTGCGAAATGCACGTAAAGACTCTAATGCGGAACTCAAAAAATTAGAACTCTCTGAAGATGAACTCAAAAACGCGGAAGTTGATGTTCAAGAAGCTACGGATAAATTTATCGCCTTAATAGACGATAAATATCAAATTAAAGAAAAAGAAATCATGACTGTGTAAGCAGTTTGTGAACATATAGTTGCTATGATAAAATGGATTAACACACGCTTTTGGGAAAGCGTGGCGCGACTTATCCTCCGCAATCGTATTATGTTTTTGTTGGCCATTTTGAGCACAACATTTTTGCTCTCCACCCAGTGGAGCAACATTCGCTTTAGTTTTACTGAAGCCAACCTACTCCCCGACAATCATCCGTTTAATACCTTTTATCAGGAATTCCTCGATCGCTTTGGCGAAGAGGGCAATATGATTGTGCTTGCGGTGCAAGACGACGCTTTTTTTGAGCCTGAGAAATTGGCGGCATGGGCTGCACTAGGTGATAGCTTGGCGGCATCTCCCAGTATAGAAAATGTGGTTGATGTTAGCAGGCTTACCCAACTCAAGCGTAACGATAGAAAAAAAGTTTTTGAAGTTGCACCTTTGCCTTATCAAAAATCCAAAACCCAATCCGAGGCAAATGCGCTAAAAGAATGGCTCTATGAACAACAGCCCTTATACGATGGGCTGCTTTTTAATAAAGAAACAAATGTTATTCAAACCGCAGTGTACCTTAAAACCGAAGTGGTTAACAGTGGGGCGCGACAGCGGTTTGTAGACAACTTGCTTGCAGATAACGTTGCCGCATTTGAAAAACAAACGGGGCTTGATGTTCGGGTTTCGGGTATGCCCTATATACGCACACTGAACGCCAAAATGATATTGGACGAAATTGGCTTATTTGTGCTTATGGCTACCCTAGTCACTACCCTAATTTTTTTCTTTTTTTTCAGGTCCTACCGAGCTACGTTTATCTCCATGTCAATTGTGGTGATTGGCGTTATGTGGGCTTTTGGGATTATCGGGTTGTTGGGCTTCGAGATTACCGTGCTTACGGCGCTAATCCCGCCCATCATCATTGTCATTGGTGTACCTAATTGTATTTTCCTAATCAATAAATATCAAAACGAAATTAAGAAACATGGAAATCAGGCGCGCTCGCTTCAGCGCGTTATCGCAAAAATTGGCAATGCCACGCTGATGACCAATATGACTACGGCATGTGGTTTTGCAACCTTTACACTTACCAACAGTAGTTTGTTGCGAGAGTTTGGTGTCGTGGCTTCCATAAATATCATGATGATATTCTTGCTGTCCTTATTGATGATTCCCATCATATACAGCTTTATGGCCATTCCAAATAAAAAACACTTGGAACACCTCAACAGAGTCTGGATGTCCGGTTTTGTAAGGTGGATGGAGCGTATTGTGAAACATCGTCGGGTTTCCGTTTATTTTATTTCAGTCCTTGCCTTAATGCTGAGTATTGTAGGCATCTACGAGATTCGATTGTCAGGAACTATCATTGACGACATGCCCAAAAAAGCTCCCTTTTATCAAGACATTCGATTCTTTGAAACCCATTTCAAAGGGGTGATGCCCATCGAAATCATGATAGATACCAAGCGAGCAAATGGGGCAACACGTCTAAGTACGCTTAATCGAATGAATCGTCTAGAAAGTGATTTGCTAGAAATACCCGAGCTCTCAAATCCCGTTTCAGCTGTTTCAGTTGCAAAATATTTAAAGCAATCGTACTACAACGGCAACCCAAAGTACTTTCAGCTACCAACAAGGCAACAAGACAATTTTATTAGAGCACACGCAAAAAACTTAAAAGGAGATGTGAATTTCCTAAAAAGTTTGGTAGACCCAACTGGGCAATTTGCACGAATGACCGTTATGCTCCAAGATGTTACTACAGCACGTATGGAGGCCATTGAATTGGAAGTCAAAAAAAGCATAGACAAGCATTTTGCTGTGGATCAATTTAATATTTCCGTCACTGGAAAAGCCTTGGGTTATCTCAAAGGAACACGCTTTTTAGTACGCAACTTGGTTGTTTCGTTAGGACTGGCTATTTTATTAATTGCGCTGTTTATGGCGTATATGTTCCGTTCGTTCCGCATGATTCTAATTTCCCTACTGCCCAATGTTATTCCGCTAATTCTTACGGCGGGTATGATGGGCTTTTTGGGCATTGCCATTAAGCCTTCAACCATTTTGGTTTTTAGCGTAGCCTTTGGCATATCGGTTGATGACACCATCCACTTTTTGGTGAAGTACCGCCAAGAGCTCAAAGCAACACGGTGGAATATTAAAAAATCGGTTTACAGCGCCTTACGAGAAACAGGCGTAAGTATGTTCTACACCTCTATTGTATTGTTCTTTGGGTTTTCTGTATTTATGATTTCAAGCTATGGAGGTACTGTTGCATTGGGTGGCTTGGTTTCGGCCACGCTGTTGTTTGCCATGTTGGCCAACCTTATCCTATTACCGGCATTGTTACTTTCACTCGAAAAGCAAATTGCGAACGAGAACATACTAAAAGAACCTAAATTTCAAATTTTTCCCGAGAAAGAAGCAGAATAATTGCCCTATATTTGTGGCTGTTTTAAAATGCTATATGGATATTCGCCAGCTTTTTTTAGGAGATCATCTCAATCAAGAAATATGTGTTCGAGGTTGGGTTCGCACCTTTCGCGCCAACCGGTTTATTGCACTTAATGATGGGTCTTGTCTGGCCAATATGCAATGTGTTGTGGATTTTGAACACATGTCAGCAGAAGTATTGGCTGAGATAAACACAGGTGCAGCAGTTGAGGTTACGGGCATCTTGGTTGAAAGTCAGGGTAAAGGTCAAAAATTTGAGATCCAGGCCAGTAACGTAAGCATCCTAGGCGCGTCCAATCCATATGAATATCCAATACAGCCCAAAAAACATTCACTTGAGTTTTTAAGAGAAAAAGCACATTTAAGAGTTCGCACCAACACTTTTGCTTCAGTCATGCGTGTGCGTGCGGCCCTGTCGTTTGCTGTGCATCAATATTTTACGCAAAATGGCTTCTACCAAGTGCATACCCCCATCATTACGGGAAGTGATGCCGAAGGCGCAGGGGAAATGTTTCGGGTAACCACCAAGGATTCAGGAGAGGCTGATGACAAGCCTGACTTTTTTGGTAAAGAAACCAATCTTACTGTTTCAGGTCAGCTCGAAGCAGAAACTTACGCTATGGGGCTAGGAAAAGTATACACCTTTGGTCCTACTTTCCGCGCAGAAAATTCAAATACTTCACGTCATTTGGCTGAATTTTGGATGATTGAACCTGAAGTGGCTTTTAATAATTTGGATGATAATATGGATTTGGCCGAGGATTTTATTAAGTCCGTTTTGGCGTATGTGCTTGAAAACTGCAAAGATGACCTGGGCTTTTTAGACCAAAGATTTGCACAAGAAGAAGCCAAAAAACCACAAATAGAGCGCAGCCAAATGGGGCTTTTAGAAAGACTTCAGTTTGTCACCCAAAACGAATTTAAAAGAGTGTCTTATACTGAAGCCATAGATATTTTAAGAAATTCCAAACCCAACAAAAAGAAGAAATTCAAATATGCTGTAGATAGTTGGGGCATAGATTTACAAAGTGAGCACGAACGTTATTTGGTAGAGAAACACTTTACCAGTCCAGTGATCCTCTTTGACTATCCAGCAGACATAAAAGCTTTTTATATGCGCATGAACGATGACGGTAAAACGGTTCGTGCTATGGATGTGCTTTTTCCTGGCGTTGGTGAAATGGTAGGTGGCTCGCAGCGTGAAGAACGTTTAGATAAGCTTGTTGAGCGCATGAAAGCCATGGACATCGATGAAAAAGAACTTTGGTGGTATTTGGACTTGCGCCGTTTTGGAACTGCCGTACACGCTGGTTTTGGGCTTGGATTTGAACGCTTGGTGCTCTACGCAACGGGAATGTCTAACATCAGAGATGTGATTCCCTACCCAAGAACTCCCTTAAATGCCGAGTTTTAGATAGCAATGCCTGGGTTTTTTGTACATTTAAATACCCGAACATAACTCATGCTAAAACAACACCTTCAATTTAAGCTTTCGCAAAAGCTATCGCCACAACAAATTCAACTTATGAAGTTGATACAACTGCCCATTCAATCTTTTGAGCAGCAGATACTTCGCGAAATTGAAGAAAACCCTGCATTGTCTTCTGGAAAAGAAAAAGAAGATAACCAAGATGAGTTTAGCAATACCGAAGAAGATCGTGGCGATGTAATTGAGGCCGATGACATTGATATTGATGCCTATTTGAGCGATGATGAAATCCCAGAATATCGTCTTCGTAGCCAAAACTTCAGTGCAGATGACGAAGACAAACATGTGCCCTATGCCGCAGGCATCAGTTTTCACCAACAGCTTATGGCGCAGCTAGATACCTTTACTTTTAATGAAGAAGAGTACCGCATTGCGGCTTTTTTAGTGGGGAGTATTGACAACAGTGGCTATATCAGGCGTGAACTAATCGATATTGTTGATGACTTGGCTTTTACCGAAAATATCTATACCAACGAAGAAGAAGTCCGAAAAATATTGAATGGTGTACAGCAGCTAGACCCCCCTGGTGTGGGCGCACTTGATTTGCAAGATTGCTTATTGATTCAATTAAACCGAAAAGCACATAGCACAGCGGTTGACCATGCCATCGTGCTAATCAAAGATCTTTTTGATGCCTTTAGTAAAAAACACTTTAGTAAAATAAAGCAACGTTTAAACATTGACGATGACGATCTTAAGGCGGCCATGGTGGAAGTAGAAAAACTAAACCCAAAACCTGGGGCAGCCTACGGAAGCAATACCAAAATAAATGCGCATATAGTCCCTGATTTTACCATTCAGCTTATCGATGGTCAACTAAACTTGATGCTAAATGGCCGAAATGCTCCTGAGCTTCACGTTTCTTCTGAATACCGCAATATGCTGTCTGGTTATAAAGAAGCTACGCAAAAAAACAAAGAGCAACAAAAAGCCGTACAGTTTATCAAGCAGAAACTAGATGCAGCGCGTTGGTTTATTGACGCAATAAAACAGCGCCAAAACACACTTCACCAAACCATGAAAACCATCATGGATTTCCAAGAAGCATACTTCCTCACAGGAGATGAACAAAAACTCAAACCCATGATACTGAAGGATATTGCAGACCGCATTGGCATGGATATTTCTACCGTATCGCGAGTTGCTAACAGCAAATATGTCGACACGCCTTATGGTACAAAACTGGTCAAGTGGTTTTTCTCTGAGGGCATCACCAATTCAGATGGAGAAGACATTTCGACTATTGAAGTAAAAAAAGTATTGAAAGACCTCATTGATGCTGAAGAAAAATCAAGCCCCCTTACGGATGAACAGTTGATGAAAATTATGAATGATAAAGGCTATCCAATAGCGAGACGAACCGTTGCTAAATACCGCGAAATGATCGGTGCTCCTGTAGCACGTCTTCGAAAAGAGCTGTAAAAATATTTTTACGTACTAATTGATCTCAGTATAGAAAATCTCCAACTGTAATTTCAAATCTGAAAGATCCGGATTTGAAGGGTTAGGACCAACAAAAACACCCGACTTTGGAGTAGCTATGGTTGCCGATGGTATTTTGAACGCATCGGAGTTGTTGACCTTGGACATTACAACTTGTGCTTGGTTGGGTAGCACATCGGTTAATGCAACTTTCAAGGGTGCATTTATAGAGTCGTTGGTAATAATATTTCTGAGATAGTTGGTTATCCTAACTTTATAATACTGCTTATCTGCTTCTTCCTCTTCAATCAAAAAACCTCCGTATACAATTTTTGCTAAGGAGGGAGTTGCCACAGCATCCTGAGCAAAATCGATAATAGGCGCAAGGGTGTTGGCGTTGTATACATACAAACGGTTTGGAAGCGTATGACCATAAGCCCCAACGGCTTGTTTGTCCACGTGAAATGTCAAGTTAGCTTCGTTTAACAACCATGGTCTGCCTTTGAGATCTTCTAAAATATCATTGTCTTCAAACAATTGAATATCCGCAGTCGTTCCCAACCCACCGCTTAGTGCAATTTGCGCAGGTGCATTAGCGCTCATAATATCATTTAGTTTAGCATCTGCAGTAGTCGTTTTTGTGAGTGTATTAAAACGTATGCTGCCCAGTGTGTTAATTAAAAACTCATCTGATAGTTCTTCGGTTTCAACTGGATCAGAATCGGCCACTTTCGATTTGTAGGTATATTCAATACGAATAACCATGCTGTTGGTGTCCAACAACATCAACAGTGGGCTGCTAAAGTTGCTTGTTTCAATTGAAATAGAGCGGAAATAATTGCGCCAATTTACTGAGTTCGCAAGCGCTGAATCTCCTTCTTTATCTAAGATAAGTTGTTGGAAAATTTGCTTGTTGAGCGGAACACGAATACGTGGAGATAAATTATCGGAGCTATCATTTACAATTTCATTAAAGTCAAGCGTAATATTTTCACTTGCCAATGGCTGATCTTTATGTGCACTTGGTGAAAAATCAGATGAATATATTTGCCCTTGTTCAAAGTTCTGGTTTGGGTCCAGTTGACGAAGGAAATAATTGAGCTTGTTTACTTCAATATCAAATGACGCATTCCGATCTCCAAATAAGGAGTCTATTTCATACAGTTTTTTGTCTGGATTTGGGTTGATTGTTTCGGTATCTTCTCCATCAAAAGTACCATCGCCATCCGTGTCGGGGTTGGTCGGGTCTGTTCCGTTGGTTTGCTCATCTATATCACTTGCGCCATCTCCATCGGAATCGCTATTTGGGTCAGCATCATCAACATCATACAGATCAATCAAGCCATCCCTATCTGCATCATTCTGATTGGTGAAAAAAGGGATTTCTAGCCAAACATTATTTACCGTTTCAAGCTCATTAAAACTACTGTCAATTTCTTTTTGAGCAGAATACGTTCCGAAACTTGGGGTGTATTGACTTAAATTTAATTGGCTAACAATAGTTGCGGCTGTATTTCCAAATAATGCATCCTCTCGTTCTCCTAGCTGCATTATGCTGCTATTGTTGGTTTGAACAACATCTACCAAAGCGTGCTTTACACCAACAGAATAATAAACTCTTTTTCCAACAAATGGGTTTGTAGGCAGGACTTCTGCGCCTATGTCATTAAATTTTTTGTCACAGGAGGTAATAACTAGCACAATAGTGAAGAGTAGGGTAATATTTTTTATCATGGTATGATTAAAAATCAGTCTGGTAAAAAGTTTCGTGGGCAGTTAAAGGGTCGGATTCTTTGCTTAAATCTAGCACAGGTTTTGTGCTGTTATGTGCCGCTTTTAAAACCGCATCACTTACTGATTCACTCGCAAGAATAATGCCATCAGAGTGTTGAGCGGCATTAGTAAACATATTGTCTAGGGTTCCCTTTTTTAAGATTTCCATGTATTCGGCATCAATGCCATCAAAAGCTATCTTAGAAAATACATCGCCACTGAGATCGCTGCTAAAGGGTGCTTCATAAAAAGAAGTCACGATTTTGGTGTTAGCCAGCAAAGGCTCGTCTTTGTAATAGTATTTGCAATATAAAGGTACAAGAGCAGCTATCCAACCTTGCACATGAATAATATCTGGAGACCAGTTTAATTTTTTTACGGTTTCTATTACCCCTTTTGCAAAGAAAATAGCACGTTCATCGTTATCAGTATACAAACTGCCATCGTCTTCTGAATGCAAACTACGCCCTTTGAAATAATCGTCATTGTCGATAAAATAAACCTGCATGCGTTCTTTTGGAATTGAAGCAACTTTAATAATCAGCGGCATGTCTATATCATTGATAACCAAATTCATTCCAGAAAGGCGAATAACTTCGTGTAACTGATGACGTCTCTCGTTAATGAGTCCGTATTTGGGAATAAAAATACGTGTATGACCGCCACGATCATTTACCATTTTAGGAATTTCAAAACCTAAATTTGATAATTCGCTATGCGGTAAGTAGGGAATGACTTCAGATGATATATATAATATCTTTTTGTCTTTCATGTGGGCAATAGACGTTTTTTGTGTTAAGTCACAAAATTACTAAAATTTAACCGACTTTTGTGTCAATTCATTAGTATACCTAAGTATATGCCACTGTACCGAAAGTTAGAAGCGTTAAAATTAGCGAGAAGTAACTATAAAGGCAAAGCACTTGGCGTGGTCCCAACTATGGGTGCTTTACATCAAGGTCACTTGTCGCTAATCGCAAAAGCAAAACGCGAAAGTGAAGCGGTTTGGGTAACCATTTTTGTTAACCCCACACAATTTGAAAAAAAGGATGACCTAGATAAATATCCTGAAAGTCTTACCGCTGATGTAGCATCCGTTCATGAAATAGGTGCAGACATAAATATTTTTGCCCCCACAGCTACCGATATGTATCCAGAGGGTTTGGCAGCCAAAAAGCAAACGCTAGACGGACTTGATACCTTGATGGAAGGGGCTGATCGGCCTGGCCATTTTGACGGAATCATCACCATAATTGCCAAACTTTTTGAAATTCTACAGCCCCATCTGGCTTATTTTGGAGAGAAGGACTTTCAGCAACTACAAGTCATAAAAAAATGGGCCAAAGATCAACACATTCTAACAAAAATTATACCCTGCCCTGTTGTGCGTGAAGACAACGGCTTAGCAATGAGCTCTAGAAATGCCCAACTGTCTCCAAAAGATAGAAAAGAAGCAGGGTTTATTTATGAAGCCATGCTCCAGTGCAAAAATAAATCATTGGATAAACCTGCTATTTACACCATCATCAAGAAGGCGTTTTCGGTACATCCAAATTTTGATTTGCGCTATGTACTTTGTGCTGAAGAAGATAGTCTAAAAGAAATTCATGATTTGGTTTCTGCAAACAAGCCAAGGCTGTTTATCGCTGCATCTGTAGCTGGGGTAAGACTTATTGATAATATCGCATTAAAATAAGTACATTTGCCCCATGACAATTGAGGTTTTAAAATCTAAAATTCACCGTGTAACGGTTACGGGTGCCGAACTAGATTATATAGGCAGCATTACCATTGACCGTACTTTGATGGATGCCGCCAATATTGTGGCAGGCGAAAAGGTGCAAGTCGTCAACGTGAATAACGGGGAGCGGTTAGAAACCTATGTCATTGAAGGTGCTAAAAACTCCCGTGAAATCACTCTTAATGGTCCTGCTGCTCGCAAGGTCCAAAAAGGCGATATCATCATTATCATCAGCTATGCCAGCATGAGTGTTGATGCAGCTAAAGCCTTTCATCCTAGGCTTATATTTCCTGATACAGCGACCAATTCCCTCGTTTAGCTGTCATGCCCAAATTTTTAAAGTTTCTTAAAAACGTTGTCCCCTTAGGATTGGGGTTATACCTTGTCTACTTCTCTTTTGCCAATACTTCTGACGAAGATCGCACCCAAATTATTACAGCCATCAAACAGGCCGATTTGCGTTTTATTTTTTTGTCGTTGTTGTTTGGTGTATTTAGCCACCTTTCGCGTGCATATCGCTGGAATTATTTACTCCGACCATTGAACTATCAACCCACATTTATGATGCGCGCACTCACGGTGATGATCTCGTATTTTTCAAATCTAGGTATTCCGCGTTCTGGAGAAGTATTACGTGCAACTGCTCTAGCTACCTATGCAGATGTCCCTTTTGAAAAAAGCTTTGGCACCATTGTTACCGAACGCATTATCGACGTGATTGTGCTTTTTTCACTGATTGGACTGGGGTTCGTTTTGCAAGGAGAATTGTTACTGGAAGTTATTGGCAACCCCTCACTTGATGGGATGCTGCTTGTATCGATAGCCTTTGCCGCCATGGTATTTTTCTTGGGTATTCGTAAGCTCAAAGACTCGAAACACACTGTGGCTGTGAAAATCACAGGGTTTTTCACAGGCTTGTGGCAAGGCATACTTTCCATTCGACAAATGAAACATAAATGGGCTTTTGTCGGACACACACTTTTTATCTGGTTGATGTATTTGATGATGTTTTGGGTGGTTACCCTAGCCCTTCCCGAAACAAGTGGTTTGTCCTTTTCAGCCATCATACCTGCATTTGTAGCTGGCGGTTTTGCCATGTCTGCCACCAATGGCGGTATTGGTTTATATCCCATAGCTGTAGCGGCGGTGCTTCAAGCTTTTGATATCTCTTATACCCAAGCGCTTGCTTTTGGCTGGGTGATGTGGACCGGACAAACTGTAATGGTTGTGATCTTTGGTAGTCTATCTTTTTTGTTACTGCCTGTTTTGTCCAAAAAATAATAGTTAGCTTCGCCTAATGGCAAAAGTCCAAAAAGCTTTTTTCTGTACCAACTGTGGTCATCAACATGCTCAATGGCAAGGACAATGTAGCTCTTGCAAGGCATGGAACTCCCTTCAAGAAGAGGTGCTCGAAAAACCCAAAACAACGGCTACGTGGCAAGACAGTAGCACCCCCAAAAAGGCAAAACCTGTGCGTATCCAAGACGTTGCCGTTGATGCTGTCGTACGGATGTCGTCTGGAGATGTAGAGCTTGACCGTGTGCTTGGTGGTGGAATCGTTCCGGGATCAATGGTACTTGTTGGTGGAGAACCCGGCATTGGAAAATCTACCCTACTATTGCAAGTAGCCCTTGCCATAAAAGGAAAAGTAGTGTATGTTTCTGGGGAAGAAAGCGAACAACAAATTAAGCTACGCAGCGCTCGAGTAACTGAAGAATCTAGTGAATGTTTTTTGCTGACAGAAACCAATACCCAATCGCTCTTACATCACTTGGGAAAGTTAAAACCAACCTTGGTAGTAATTGACTCCATACAAACCTTACATTCCAGTATGCTGGATAGTACCGCAGGGAGTGTCCCACAAATACGTGCTTGTACAGCCGAGTTGATACAATTTGCCAAAAACACCCAAACACCCGTTTTTTTAGTAGGACATATTACTAAAGATGGTGCTATTGCAGGTCCAAAAGTATTGGAACATATGGTAGATACCGTTTTACATTTTGAAGGGGATCGCAACCATGTGTATCGCATATTACGCGCACACAAAAACCGTTTCGGAACTACTGCCGAACTGGGCATTTATACCATGGCCCAAGAAGGATTAATGGCAGTTACCAACCCCAGTGCCTTACTAATATCAAACGAAAGTGCTGGTCTTAGCGGACATGCCATAGGCGCAACGGTTGAGGGCATACGCCCTATGCTGATTGAAGTGCAAGCCCTTGTGAGTTCTGCTGTATATGGCACTCCCCAACGCAGTAGCACAGGTTTTGACAACAAACGCCTTAATATGCTGTTGGCGGTATTGGAAAAACGTGCTGGTTTTCAATTGGGTGCTAAGGATGTTTTCCTAAACCTCGCAGGTGGTATTCGCCTAGATGATCCGGGACTGGACCTAGCTGTGATGGTCGCCATACTGTCAAGTAGTTTGGATGTGGCCATTCCAAAAGGCTATACGTTTGCTGCCGAAATAGGCCTTTCGGGTGAGTTACGCAATGTTCCAAAAATGGAACAGCGTATACAAGAAGCTGCCAAGCTAGGCTTTGAGCAAATGGTGGTAGCCCAAGCCGTAAAAACAGTTCCCCAAGGCTTAGAAGTTATTCGCCTAGCAACCATTAAAGATTTGGTAGCGCATTTGTTTTAAGGCGCAGGATTAGGTATGCGACCATGCACCGCATCTATTTCTTTTAAAATTTCTGGTGAAAGGGTAATGTCAGCTGTAGCTATGTTCTCCTGAAGCTGTACCATGTTGGTGGCACCAATAATATTCGACGTTACAAAAGGACGATCGGTAACAAATGCCAATGAAAGTTGGGTAAGGGTCAGGTTATGCTTAGCAGCAATCGCTGCATAGGCCTCTGTAGCTTCACGAGATTGGTCACTGTTGTAACGTGCCATACGTGGAAATAGTTTCAGTCGGCTGTTGTCGGGTAATTGTCCGTTTCTATACTTGCCCGATAGCACCCCAAAAGCCAAGGGAGAATACGCCAATAGCCCCAACCCTTCTCGGTGTGATACTTCTGCATTCCCTACCTCAAAAGTGCGGTTTAACAAGGAATATGGGTTTTGAATGGTTTTCATACGAGGCAACTCGTTTTGCTCCGATAGGGATATATACTTCATCGATGCCCAAGGAGTTTCATTCGACAATCCAATATGCCTGATCTTCCCCTCGCGAACAAATGCTTCAAGTGTTTCCAAAATTTCTTGAAAATTTTCTTCCCATTGCTCAGCTGCATCAGATGAATAATCTCGTTTTCCAAAGAAGTTAGTATTACGCTCTGGCCAATGCAATTGGTATAAATCAATATAATCTGTTTTTAGGCGCATCAGACTTCCTTCCAACGCCTCACGAATACTGCTGGGCGTAAAGCCCGTGGTGCGTATATGAGCGGTATATGCGCCCGGTCCTGCAATTTTGGTGGCTAACACCACCTGATTTCGGTTGTTTCGTGCCGCAAACCAATCGCCCATGATGCGCTCGGTCTCGGCATAGGTTTCTGCGGTAGCAGGAACGGGATAAAGCTCTGCGGTATCAAAAAAATTCACCCCTTTTTCAAGGGCATAGTCCATTTGATCAAAGCCCTCTGCAGGTGTGTTTTGATTGCCCCAAGTCATGGTGCCTAAACAAATTTTACTTACCCGAAGATGGGAGTGTGGAATGGTTGTATATTTCATTTACTGGGCTGCTTATAAATCTAAAGTTACACCAACAGGACAGTGATCAGAATGGAAGGCTTGGGGAAGTATGTATGCTCTTGAAATTTTTGTGGTAAGCGGTTCGCTTACCATGGCGTAGTCAATGCGCCACCCTTTGTTATTGGCACGAGAATTGGCGCGATAACTCCACCAGCTATAGTGATGGGGTTCGTTATTAAGCTTCCTAAAGGAGTCGACAAAGCCACTTTGAATAAAGTCTTCTAGCCAGCTGCGCTCTTCAGGCAAAAAACCTGAAACCTTAGCATTACGTATGGGGTCGTGAATGTCTATGGCTTCGTGACAAATATTATAGTCTCCACAGATAACCAAATTTGGGACTTCTTCTTTTAGTTTGTTTATATAGGCTTGAAAATCATCCATATAGGTAAATTTATATGCCAAACGGGCGGGGTTGGTTCCAGAAGGCAGATATAGGCTCATCACTGAAACATATTCAAAATCCACGCGCAGATTGCGTCCTTCAAAATCCATATAATCTATCCCAGTACCGTAAACAATATTATGGGGCTTTTGCCTACACAAAATAGCCACAGAGCTATACCCCTTTTTTTGTGCCGAAAACCAATAATGGTATGGATAGCCTGCAGATTCAAATACGCTGAGGTCTAATTGGTCGGGTTGCGCTTTGGTTTCTTGAAGGCATAACACATCTGGATTGGCATGCTGCAACCAATCCAGAAATCCTTTCTTGATGGCTGCACGGATGCCGTTTACGTTGTAGGAAATGATATTCATTCTTGCTAAAGTACGAACTAATCAAAATAAAATGCTTATGTTTAAGTTCAATATAAATATATCATGAAAAAAATATTTTTATTTACATTCATACTATTTTTAGGGTTTAAAGTTCATGGTCAAGAAGAAAATATTCAAAAAGTTCAAATTGTAAAAGATTCATCTTTTAAAGCCGCTTATCCAAAAGGTGAAAATGAAATTAGATTAAATGCATTAAGCTTTTTAGTTGAGGAAGACTTAAATTTATTTTATGAAAGAATATTGAATAAGTCTAGTAGCCTTGGGATATCAATGTTTATAAATGCAGGAGATGAAGGTATGTTAACTGATAGGAAATTTGCTGTAAATCCGTATTATAGATTTTACTTTTACAATTCTAAAGAATATGGTGCAAGAGGTTTTTTTGTTGAGGGATTCAGCTCTTTTGCATCTGTTAAAAATGAATCTCTTCAAGTATCTCTTGGTATGACAATTGGTCAAAAATGGGTTACTACTAATGGTTTTTCTTTTGAATTGTTTGTGGGGCTAGCTCGATATATAACAGATACTGTCCTTGAAGCCCATGCACCTGTAGGTATTGCTATTGGAAAACGTTTCTAAAGCGCTCCCAACCAGTTTTGAAAGGAAACTGCTTCGTTAATTTGTGCTTTTGCTTGGGCTAACGTCAAGCGCTCTTGTGCCATGCTATCTCGGTGGCGAAGGGTTACCGTTTGATCTTCTAAAGTTTGGTGATCTACGGTAATACAGAAAGGCGTTCCTAAGGCATCTTGCCTTCTGTAACGACGGCCAACGGCATCTTTCTCATCATAGGCAACTGTCATGTCCCATTTAAGGTCTTCCACAATGGATTTGGCAATGTCGGGTAAGCCGTCTTTTTTGACCAAAGGCAATACCGCAACCTTGGTAGGTGCCACTACGGCAGGCAAGCGCAATATCGTTCTGCTAGATCCGTCTTCAAGCGTTTCTTCTTGTAAGGAGTTTGAAAATACCGCCAAAAACAATCGGTCTAACCCAATAGAAGTTTCTAGTACATAAGGCACGTAGTTTTCTTGACGCTCAGGGTCAAAATACTGTAGTTTTTTACCTGAGTATTCCTCGTGGCTGCTCAAGTCAAAGTCTGTTCTGGAATGTATCCCTTCCAGCTCCTTAAACCCAAAGGGAAAACGAAATTCAATATCACACGCTGCATCAGCATAATGTGCTAATTTTTCGTGGTCGTGAAAACGGTAGTTGTCTGTTCCTAAGCCCAACGAATGATGCCATTTTAAGCGCGTTTTTTTCCAATGGGCATACCATTCTTTTTGTGTCCCTGGTGGAATAAAAAACTGCATTTCCATTTGCTCAAACTCACGCATACGAAAAATAAACTGACGTGCTACAATTTCGTTTCGGAATGCTTTTCCTGTCTGGGCAATACCAAAGGGCAGTTTCATGCGCCCTGTTTTCTGTACATTTAAAAAGTTCACAAAAATACCCTGAGCTGTTTCAGGACGTAAATACAATTCGGTTGCGCTTTCTGCTGAGGCGCCTAATTTAGTGCCAAACATCAAATTAAACTGCTTGACCTCTGTCCAATTCTTAGAACCAGAAACAGGGCATACAATCTCCAATTCCTCGATAAGTGCCTTAACGTCTGCCAAATCTTCCTTTTCTAACGATTTGCCCAAGCGTTTTAAAATGGCATCCCCTTTTTCTTTGTAGCCCACAACACGTGGATTGGTGCTGATAAATTGTTCCTTGTCAAAAGCATCGCCAAAACGCTTGGCGGCTTTCTTTACTTCTTTTTCAATTTTGGTGTCCAGTTTGCCAACATAATCTTCCACCAAGACATCGGCGCGATAGCGCTTTTTTGAATCTTTATTGTCAATAAGTGGGTCGTTAAATGCATCTACATGTCCGGAAGCTTTCCAAGTGGTGGGGTGCATCAAAATAGCTGCATCCAAGCCTACAATATTATCATTGAGCTGCACCATGGCTTTCCACCAATAGTCACAAAGATTTTTTTTGAGTGCAACGCCTTGTTGGCCATAGTCATATACAGCGCTAAGGCCGTCGTAAATTTCACTAGATGGAAAAACAAACCCATACTCTTTGGCATGAGACAATACTTTTTTAAACAACTCTTGATTTGACATAGGGCAAAAATAGGATAAGTTTCGTAATTTAAACATTCCGAATAGCTTAACCTTTTGCTGTGCTCCAAGATTTGCTTGCTGTGTGGTTTCCAAAGTGTTGTTGGGGATGTGGACTTAACTTACCAAAAAAGCAGCAATGGCTGTGTGTGAATTGTCAAGTGCAACTACCCAAAACCTATTTTGAAGAGGATAACAACAACTCCCTCAAAGTGATGATGCGCCTGCATCTTCCTTTAGAAAGTGCTTACGCCACCATTTTATTTTGCCCAAAATAACCCCATTCAACACCTCTTACATACGCTCAAATATCAAGGCAAACCCAAAATAGGAGATTGGATGACCAAACAGTGTTTTGCATTGCTTCCCCAGCAACATTTGATAAAGCAATGCAATTCAGTAGTCCCTGTTCCGCTACACCCAAAACAAGAAAAACAGCGAGGATATAATCAAAATACGCGTTTTGGAAAATATTGGGCAAGCCTACTAGGCGTGCCATTTCTGGACAACCTACTCTTTCGAAAAAATAAAACCAAAACACTCGTGCGCATGAACAGAAAACAGCTGTGGTAAGAGGTTGAACATGCATTTGATAGAGAAACCAATGTCGCTTACGAACACCTGCTATTGGTCGATGATGTCATTACTACTGGTGCCACACTTACCGATTGTGGAAATGCCTTGCTAGCACAAGCCAGTCAAAAAATTTCGATACTTGGAATAGCCTATACACAAAACATTCTTCCGTAAGCTAGAAAATAGTCGTTATTTTGCATCATGCTAAAACGCATTTTTATTGCACTGTTCATTTGCGCATTGTTTGTGCAATGTGCCCGTCGTGGTTCCCCAACTGGCGGACCTAAAGACGAAACCCCCCCAGTGTTATTGCGAGCTGAACCCCCGCAAGAAACCGTTAACTTCAAAGAAGATGAGATTCGCATTTACTTTGACGAGTATATCAAGCTAAATAAATTAAGAGAGCAACTGGTAATTTCTCCACCCCTTGATCAAAGCACCTACATTGTCTCTCCACAAAGCGTAGCTGCCAAATACATTAATATTGAATTTATAGATTCGCTTGCGTCCAATACAACCTATACCTTCAATTTTGGAGAAAGCGTGGTAGACAACAATGAGGGAAATCCTTTATCCTTTTTCTCTTATGTTTTTTCAACTGGATCAGTTATTGACTCTTTAACGCTAAGTGGACGTATTTCGGATGCCTTATTGCGCAAACCTGAAAACTTTGTTTCCGTAATGCTATTTCCTATTGACAGCACATTCACAGACTCTGTGATTTTTAAAAAAAAGCCCATGTACTATACCAACACGCTTGACAGCTTGGTGGAATTTACCATCCCTAATTTGAAAGCAGGGCAATATTTATTAGCTGCTGTAAAAGACGTATCTAAAAATTTGGTGTTTGATCCATTCGTCGATAAAATTGATGTGATTTCAAACCCGATAACATTACCTAACGACAGCCTCTTTTCCCTGTCTTTGTTTATGGAGGATCCCGATTTTGCTTTTGGGCGTGCTTATCAAGCTGGGGAACAACGCATAGGGTTTGGCTATAAAGGAAGTCCTGACTTTGAGATCGTTTTAGAAAGTGCGTTGCCAGAATCTTTTGCTTCTGTTGTTTCCTTAGATCGTGAAACCGATACTTTGTATTATTGGTACAAAGGCATTGAAGCAGACTCATTGAAGTTTACACTCAAACACGACACCTTGACTAAGTCATATGAATACCGCGTAAGAAAAGCGGAACCCGACTCACTTAAAATTACCGTAGTGCAAAGTGGCACACTAGACCTTACCGATACCCTAAAAATCAGAACTAACACTCCCTTACAGGCATTTAGCTCAGATGCTGTTGTATTAATAGACAAAGACTCGGTTAATGTGCCCTTTAAAATGGCACAATACAACAAGCACGAACTGCGAGTACTATTTGATATTTTCCCTAATGAAAAGTATGAATTGCAACTTTTGCCTGGCGCTATCACGGATTTTTTTGAAACCACAAACGATTCGCTAGCTGTAAAATTCAGCACCAAAAGCCGTGTTGACTACGGTAATTTATCCCTGCGATTAGGCAACGTACCCACATTCCCCATTTTCATTGATTTATTAGATGAAAAAGAGGGTATAAAGCGCTCTATTTATGTGACAGAACCGCAGGGCTTATACCGCTTTGCTTATTTAAAACCGAATAAATATTACATCAGGGTACGTATTGATGAAAACGCCAATGGAAAATGGGATACGGGCCATTACCTAAAAAAGCGAAAGCCAGAACCCGTCTATCATTTCGAAACACTGCTAGATGTTCGTGCCAACTGGGAACTGCAAGAGCAGTTTATTTTAAAATAAAATCGTCTCGGTCGTCTAGAAAAGGAAGGTTTTCTCTTGTTTTATGTAAGGTATCGAGGTCAATGGTAAAATGAGCGGTGGATTCTTTTTCGTTCATAAAAATAACTTCATCTCCCAGAGCAGTATAGGCTGCTGAAGCTCCTGGATAAGTCAAGCGATAGGCATCTTTCCCCATTCTATTTACGCCAACACTATAGGCCATATTTTCAATGGCACGTGCGCGCAAAAGAGCATTCCATGCCTGAATGCGAGCTGCAGGCCAGTTGGCAACGCAAATCAAGAGGTCATAGTTATCTGTGTTCCGAGCAAATACAGGAAAGCGCAAGTCATAGCACACCAAAGGACGAATACGAAAACCTGCATATTCAATCAAGGTGGATCCCATGCCTGCACGATACAACTTTGATTCCCCTGAAGGAGTATATGGATGCACTTTATCGTAGGTATCTGCCTGTTGGTTTGGATGCACAAAAATAAAGCGATTATAAAAGTGCTCTCCTTCTTTTATGGCAAGGCTACCACAAATTGCCGTATGGTGTCCCTTTGCCATTTCTTTCATCCATTGAATGGAAGGACCGTTCATGGTTTCGGCCACGGCTGCTGGTTTCATAGTAAAGCCCGTCGCCCACATTTCGGGAAGCACAACGAGGGTTGTTTTCTTTGGCAGTTCGTGCAGCTGCTTTTCTAGCTGTTCTTTATTTGCCACAGGATTATGCCAAACGGAGTTGTGCTGAAGTATGGCAATGTGCAAAGAAAACATGTTATGAAGTTACTGTTTTTTGTAGATTTAGAAACCCAAACATTAAAATAACCTACTTAAACGTTATGAATATTTCTTTATGCCTTTCAACAATTGGAGTGATTATAATTTTGATAGTTGTACTCACAACATATCAAAACAAGTGGAAAAAATAAATGCCTTTTTAGCCTTTGAGATTTGCCGTTAGGTACTCACGGTTCATACGGGCAATATTCTCAAGTGAAATTCCCTTAGGGCATTCGACTTCGCAAGCGCCAGTGTTGGTGCAGTTTCCAAAGCCTTCTTCATCCATTTGTTTGACCATATTCATTACGCGATCAGTAGCTTCAACTTGTCCTTGTGGCAATAGTGCATATTGCGATACTTTGGCAGAAACAAACAGCATGGCAGAAGCGTTCTTACAGCTGGCTACACATGCGCCACAGCCAATGCATGAGGCGGCATCAAATGCCTTGTCAGCGGCTTCTTTTTCGATAGGCAACGCATTGGCGTCTTGGGTATTACCAGACGTATTTACAGAAACAAATCCGCCAGCATGTTGAATGCGATCAAAAGATGAACGGTCAACAACTAAATCTTTTATAACAGGGAAAGGTTTGGCACGGAAAGGTTCAATATGAATGGTATCACCGTCTTCAAACTTGCGCATATGCAATTGGCAGGTGGTGACCAGTCGGTCTGGGCCATGTGCCTCGCCGTTGATAAACATGGAGCATGCGCCACAAATCCCCTCTCGGCAATCGTGATCAAAAGCGACAGGGTCTATCCCCTGTTCCATCAGTTGTTCATTGAGCATATCCATCATTTCCAAAAAAGACATATCTGGAGAAACGGCATCTAGTGAATAGGTATGCATACGCCCTTTTGCTGTTGCGTTTTCTTGTCGCCAAATTTTTAGTTTCAGTTTCATAGCTATTTGTATGATCGTGTTTTAAGTTCAATATTTTCGTAATTCAACTCCTCTTTATGGAGTTTTGCCTCGCTTGGCTCGCCTTTGTATTCCCAAGCGGAAACAAAGGTAAAGTTAGCATCGTCTCTGAGTGCTTCGCCTTCAGGGCTTTGTGACTCTTCCCGGAAATGTCCGCCACATGATTCTGTCCGTTCAAGCGCATCTTTGGCAAACAATTCTCCTAATTCCAAGAAATCTGCTACACGGAGGGCTTTGGCCAGTGGTTCATTGAACGAATCCGCTGTTCCAGGAACAAAAACCTCTTTGTAAAATGCTTCTCTGAGGGCTTTGACTTCATTAATGGCTTCTTTCAACTGCTTTTCGTTACGTGACATCCCACATTTATCCCAAATAATTTTACCCAATTTTCGGTGGAAATAATCTACTGTTTTGGAACCTTTATTATTCATAAAAGCATCTATTTGGTAACGTACACTAGCCTCGGCCGCTTCAAATTCAGGTGAGTCTGTGGTGATGGGCCCTGTGCGTATATCGTCAGCCAAATAATCGCCAATAGTGTAGGGTAATACAAAATAGCCATCGGCTAATCCTTGCATAAGCGCAGAAGCCCCCAAGCGGTTGGCTCCGTGATCTGAGAAATTTGCTTCACCTATGGCAAAACAACCCGGTACAGTGGTCATCAAATTATAATCTACCCAAACACCACCCATGGTATAGTGTACTGCAGGATAAATCATCATAGGGGTTTCATAAGGGTTTTGATCCACGATTTTCTCATACATCTGAAATAGGTTTCCGTATTTCGCTTTGATGATTTCTTTACCCAATTTTCTTACAAGACCCATATCGCTTTCATCTAGGCCTTTAACGTGGGCTTTTTCTTTTCCATAACGCACTATCGAATCTGCAAAATCCAAATAAACGGCTTCGCCCGTTTTGTTTACGCCATATCCTTCGTCACAGCGCTCTTTTGCAGCACGTGAGGCAACGTCTCTTGGTACTAAATTTCCAAAGGCAGGGTAACGTCGTTCTAAATAGTAATCACGATCTTCCTCTGCCAATTCTGTTGGTTTAAGCTTGCCTTCACGAATCGCAGCGGCATCCTCTTTCTTTTTAGGTACCCAAATACGGCCATCGTTTCGCAACGACTCTGACATCAAAGTCAATTTAGACTGATTTTCACCAGAAACAGGGATACAAGTAGGGTGAATTTGCGTAAAACAAGGATTAGCAAAATAAGCACCTTGTTTATGTATTTTCCAAGCTGCAGTTACATTACTGCCCATGGCATTGGTAGACAGATAAAACAGATTACCATATCCTCCAGAAGCAATCACCACTGCATGTGCCGCATGGCGCTCAATCTCACCTGTAATCAAATTCCTGGTGATGATTCCTCTAGCCTTGCCGTCAACCTTTACAAGATCTAGCATTTCGTGGCGGTTGTACATTTTGATTTTGCCACGGCCAATTTGGCGGTTCATTGCCGAATAAGCTCCCAATAGTAATTGTTGACCAGTTTGACCTTTGGCATAGAACGTTCTGGATACCAATACCCCTCCAAAAGAGCGGTTATCCAACAGTCCGCCATAGTCACGAGCAAAAGGAACGCCCTGTGCAACACATTGGTCAATGATATTGGTAGAAACCTCAGCCAACCGAAATACATTAGCTTCTCGAGAACGGTAATCGCCACCTTTAACAGTATCATAGAACAAGCGATAGGTAGAGTCGCCATCGCCTTGATAATTTTTAGCTGCATTGATACCACCCTGCGCGGCAATAGAATGCGCACGTCTAGGGGAGTCTTGAAAACAAAATGCCTTTACGTTATAGCCCAATTCTGAAAGTGTTGCTGCAGCAGAGCCTCCTGCTAAACCCGTACCGACCACAATAACGTCTATCTGACGCTTGTTGGCAGGACTAACCAGGTTAATGTTGTTTTTATGATTTGTCCACTTCTCGGCTATTGGACCTTCAGGGATTTTCGCGTCTAACCTTGCCATATTAGTTATTTAAAAAGTGAAAAATAGCGATGAATGCAAAGCCTAGTGGAATGCCTATGGCATATACCTTACCAAAGGATTTTAAGGCTGGTGTGTATTTGTTATTGACCCCCATAGACTGGAATGCCGAGGCAAAACCGTGCAATAAGTGGAGCGCTAAAAAGAAGAAAGAGATAACGTAGATAATCACACGCCCTAAATCTTCAAATTTATGCACCAACTCTTCGTGGTATCTGTTGGGGTCTTCAGGTAAAAATTCGATGTATTTATAATTGATTTCTGGTACCCAAAAATCGTAAAAATGCAATCCTAAAAAAGCCAATACGGTAGCTCCTGAAATAATCATGTTTCGAGAAACCCAGCTCGCATTTGCACTGCCTTTAAACACCGTGTATTTGGTTCCTCGTGCGCTGCTGTTTTGTAACTCCAGTACAAAGCCTAATACAAAATGGAAAATAACCCCTCCGATTAGAATGGGTTGCAGCAAAAACTGTACGAGCGCATTGGTACCCATGAAATGGGAAAACTGATTGAAAATAGTTGCGCTAAACACTGAGGTGATGTTAATGATGAAGTGTTGGGCTAAAAAAACCATCAAAAAGAGACCTGAAAGCGCCATGGTAACTTTTCGGAATATGGTAGATGACAAGAGTGAACTCATGTGATTTGGCATTTATTGTGTTACAAAATTAGGTGCTGAACAACTGATAACCAAAGGTTTTTAGCTATTTAGGGCAATTCTAACATAGCCGCCCTTTTTTGTTCAAATATTAGACTACAATTGTCCAAAAAGATGAAACAAAACTACTCCAAAACCAGTTCTGAGTACTGTTTATTGTTCCACAAAAAGCGGTAAGTTCCTTTCGGGAGATACACATTTCCGTCATCGGCGGGCTTTAAATCAGTCTTATGTTTTCGGTTATATTGCTTGAGGGCTGCTGCTTCCATGACCAAATTGTATGGAAGTTGTTGAAGTCCTTTTGCCAAACTTTCGGCTTGCTCAACTACCACAACGCCTGTGTCAGAAACCAAAGACCAAACGCCGCTAGTGGGTTCTTGACTGAAAAATGTCCAGTGAAAATTAGGCGCATAGGCATCACTCCACTCACGGTTTTTGCTACCCCATCGCTTATTGTGTTTTTGTGTTTTGGGAGGCAATAGTGCAAATGACGTGTCTAAAATTTCAGGTAGTTGTTGTAGCACATCTAATGCAAGTACGTAAATAGACCGTCCGTGAGTCCCTATTAATAAATGGTTTACTGCTTCTTGAATAAATAAATCATGCACAGCAACACGTGGTAAATTATTGTTAAAAATATGCCAGTTTTCTCCTTGGTCAATGCTCACAAACAAGCCGTTGTCTGTTCCCACATAAAGCAGCTTTTTATTGTTTGTGTCCTCACGGATCACGTTAACAGCTGCATAGGGCAAGTTGTTGCTGATATTTTTCCAGCTAGCACCCAAATCATCTGAAACGTATACATATGGTTTGAAATCGTCCCAACGATAACCGTTTAGGGTAGCGTAAATGCGGTTGGCGTTATGCTTGGAAAATTGTACCCTACTCACCCATAAGTCTTGTGGTAAATTATCGCTTATACAATGCCAAGTTGCCCCGCTGTTTTGGGTAAGATGGATAAGCCCGTCATCAGAGCCAACCAGTAGCGTTCCAAAGGCATCTTGTGATTCATCAATGGTCGTAAGCGTGCCATAGGGCACATTGCCTTTTTTAGGGCCTTTTGTAAGGTCTTCAGAAATGGCCTCCCAAGTATCGCCTTGGTTCAGCGAGCGGTGGAGCTTGTTGCTGCCCATATAAAGGATGTCATTGTTGTGTGAAGAAAGCAAAATAGGGGTTTGCCAATTAAAGCGAAAAGGGGCTTCTCCCAATTTATGTTTGGGTTGTATGTATTTGCGCGCTCCATCAGCACGGTCAATGCGAAAATAATTGCCAAATTGATATCCTGTATATACGATGTTTGCGTTTCGATTATCCACTTGGATTTGCATGCCATCGCCTCCCATAATACTGGTCCAAGGATTATGTCCACTTTGGTGCCAACGCACGCTTTCTGTTGCGTTGTGTGCGGCTTCCCAAACGCCGTTATCTTGCAATCCGCCATACACGTGATATGGTTTTTGGTTATCTGCATGAACGGTGTAAAATTGGCCCACGGTGGGTTGGTTTGCTTTAATCCAATTTTGACCGCCGTCATAGCTAATATTAACCCCACCATCATTACCATTAACAAGATGCTTTGGGTTTTTGGGATTGATCCACAGGGCGTGATGATCGGCATGTACGTTGGGAGCATCTAATGTTTTAAACGACTTCCCCCCATCAGTTGATGTCAAAATGGGTACGCCATAAATATAAATGTGATTGTTATTAGAAGGCGATACATGTACCATGCCAAAATAATAGCCATAGCTGTAATAGAGATCATTCAAAAAGCCAGTATGCGTTTTAGTCCATGTCTGCCCACCATCATCGCTACGAAATACTTCTGGTCCCACCACTGGCGTGTCAAATAAATCGTCGTTGGCATTATATAGGTAAAGCGCTATATCAGAAGGCTTTAATTTACCATTGCGTACCTCTTCACGAACACGATCGGCTGAGTATGCTTTTGGAAAGCCATTGTCTTTTAAAAAAGCGCTGAGCAGTTTTTTTTCAATGGCCATAAAAGCCTCTAGGGATATCCCTTCAAAATCTTGCTTTTTAAGTTTGGCTTGGGGCGTGTCGGATAGGGGTCTTCTCTTTTGGTTATCAACAATGGCATAAACGGTATTGGAATCATATGCTGATATCCCTATACGGCCTACTCCTTCACCTTGTACAAAACCGCTTTCGGGCTTGCTAATTAAGTCCCAACTGTTGCCTGCATCGGTGCTTTTATAAATACCCGAATTGGCGCCACTTCCCTTGAAGTCCCATGCTTTGCGGTCTTTTTCCCAAGCTGCGGCATATTGTATGTTGTAATCCCCTGGAACAACACTCAATTCAATAATACCTGTTGGATCTGCGAGGGCAAGGGTTTGTATCCATGTTTTTCCTCCGTTTGTCGTTTTATAAATCCCTCTTTTATCACTCTTGGAATAAAGTGGGCCTACCACGCCCACAACCACCTCATCGGGGTTGTTGGGGTTAATTTCGATCTTACCAATATGGTGTGCCGCTGCCAATCCCAGTTGCGTCCAACTGTTTCCTTTGTCTGTCGATTTTAAAATGCCCATTCCGGCATAAGAGGATCTTGATGCGTTGTTCTCACCCGTTCCCACATAAATGGTATGTGTTGGCCAGTGCACGGCTATATCGCCTACATTTTGGGTGGGGCTGTTGTCCATCACAGGAGTAAAACTGGTGCCGTTGTTATTTGTATACCACAAACCTCCCGAAGCGTATGCTACATAAAATTCGTGTGGGGCATTGGGGTTTACGTCCAAATCCGTCACGCGTCCGCTCATCACGCTAGGTCCTATGTTAGTTAACGGAAGTTCTGCCACCCATGAAGTGGCTACAAGTGCCTCCAGCTCATTTGAGGTTTGCTGAATGTCGATAGGGAAAGTTGCTGAAGGTTGGGCGAATACCAATGAAAAAGCGAGGCAAAAAAATAGATGTTTCATGTGTACTAATTTTATGTGAATATAATTTTTTTACTTTACCATATGAAATATACACGCCTCCCTTCTGCTGTTTTTACCAAACACCGCCAACGATTTATGGCAAAACTCAAGCCCAATAGCATTGCTGTGTTCAATGCAAATGACATATACCCCATCGGTGCCGACAGTACTTTGCCATTTGAGCAACATCGCGATTTATTTTACCTCACAGGTATCGACCAAGAGGAAACCATCCTGATTCTTTGCCCTGATGCAAAAGACCCAAAACACCGCGAGATGGTTTTTGTTCTTGAGACCAATGCGCATATTGCCGTCTGGGAAGGACACAAACTCACCAAAAGTGAGGCTGCTGCAGTGACAGGTATTGACCATGTGCAGTGGACTACGGATTTTGAAGCATCCTTTTTGGAATTGGCCAAGCAGGCCGAAAACATTTACATCAACACCAACGAACACTATCGTGCTAAAGTAGAAACCCAAACAAGGGAAGATCGCTTTATTGAATGGTGCAAGCAGCAATTCCCTAAAAAGAATTACGAAAAAAGTAATTTTATTTTACAAGGACTGCGCGGGGTAAAAGACCCTGAAGAAATTGCACACATCCAACAGGCATGCGACATTACCGAAAAGGGATTTAGGCGCATCTTAGGTTTTGTAAAACCAGGTGTTTGGGAGTTTGAGATTGAAGCAGAATTTTCACATGAATTTCTAAGCAACCGATCCAAGGGCTTTGCCTACACCCCTATCATTGCATCTGGTGCAAACAGCAATGTATTGCACTATATTGAGAACAGTCAGCAGTGTAAAGCAGGCGAATTGATTTTAATGGACGTAGGTGCCGAGTACGGCAACTATGCCTCTGATATGACGCGCACCATTCCAGTCTCTGGGCGATTTACGCCACGACAGCGTGCCGTTTACGAGGCTGTGCTTAAGGTAAAAGATGAGGCCACCATGTTACTGATTCCGGGCGTACTGTGGAAAGATTACCATGTAGAAGTTGGCAAGTTAATGAGTAGCGCACTTGTTGATTTAGGCCTACTGGCCAAAAAAGAGGTTTCTTACAATACCGAGGCCTATAAAAAGTACTTTATGCATGGAACTTCTCACCATTTGGGCTTGGATACGCACGACTATGGCCTATTGGACGAGCCCATGGAAACCAATATGGTTTTTACGGTTGAGCCAGGTATTTATATTCCAGATGAGGGTTTTGGAATCCGATTGGAGGACGATGTGGTAGTACAAGCTACGGGTACTCCGGTAAATTTAATGACCAATATTCCGATTGATCCAGATGAAATTGAGGCGTTGATGAACGTCTAAAATGCCTTCCAGCCTTGAGCTTTAAGCGGAATTACCTCATTGCCACGTGTGACCAAATTTGCGCTGTCAGACTTGTCGGTCATATGGCCAATAACCGTTAGGTTTGGGTTGGCTTTTATCTTTTCAAAATCATCTTGTTTGATGGTAAACAAGAGTTCGTAGTCCTCACCGCCGCTAAGGGCAAGTGTGGTGCTGTCCACATTAAATTCCTCACAGACAGCAATAAACTGCGGGTCGAGGGGGATTTTTTCTTCATAAAGTCGACAACCCAGCTCGCTTTGTTTGCACAAATGTAAGACTTCTGAAGACAGTCCATCGCTGATGTCTATCATGGATGTGGGTATTACTTCTAGCGCTTCAAGAAGGGCTATGATATCTTTTCGCGCTTCGGGTTTTAGCTGACGCTCAACCAAATATGTGTAGGGATCAAGATCTGGTTTGTGGTTATGGTTGGCTTTAAACACTTCGTTTTCACGTGCCAGCACCTGCAAGCCCATATAGGCCGCGCCTAAATCTCCTGTAACCACTATAAGGTCTTTTTCATTAGCGCCACTGCGCATGATGGCCCCTGTTTTAGGAGCAATACCCATGGCGGTAACCGATAGCTGTATGCCTTGTTTTGAAGAGGTGGTATCGCCACCAACCAAATCAACACCATAGGTTTTACACGCCAAGTGAATACCCGCATATAATTCTTCCATAGCCTCTAAAGAGAAGCGGTTAGAAACCGCAATTGAAACCAATATTTGTGTGGCTTGAGCGCCCATGGCATAGATGTCTGAAAGATTTACCACCACGGCCTTATAACCGAGGTGCTTGAGCGGCATATAACCCAAATCAAAGTGAACGCCTTCAATAAGCATATCTGTACTTACAACCGTTTCTCCCTCGTGTTTGATAACCGCTGCATCATCACCTATGCCATGTAAGGTTGATGGCAGTGCTGGTGTAGCTGATTTGGTAAGATGTTCAATTAAGGCAAACTCTCCGAGGTCTTCAAGAGCAGTTTTAGTGGGTTTTTTTTCTTCAAGCATGGCATAAAATTAGGTTATTTTGGGTTGATAAATGAGCCAGATATCGAAAAGTGAAATAACGCGATATACAAACCTGATGGCTTAGGTACTACATCAATCGAAAATGTGGTATATTTGTGGTTTGGAATTAATCCAAATAAAGCTATGATTAAAGTTTCGTCACAAGCAAAAGAAAAAGTAGTGCAGATGATGCAAAGCGACGGCGTGGACATTGCTTCACACTTTGTACGCGTAGGCGTAAAAAGTGGTGGTTGTTCGGGCTTGTCTTATGAGCTTAAATTTGACGCTTCACTTGGTGAGGATGATAAGATTTTTGAAGACAACGATGTGCGCATTGTGGTAGACAAAAAAAGCTTTTTGTATCTTGTTGGAACTACACTCGAATATTCAGGTGGGTTAAATGGCAAAGGGTTTGTATTCAACAATCCGAACGCCAATCGCACTTGTGGTTGTGGTGAAAGTTTTTCGCTTTAAAAGCATGCTATGGCATATACAGAAGAAGAATTAAAAAAAGAGCTCGAGACTAAAGAGTACGAATATGGGTTTTATACCGATATAGAGTCGGATACGTTTCCTGTTGGGCTTAACGAAGACATTGTTAGAGCAATCTCTGCTCGAAAGAATGAACCCGCTTGGATGACTAATTGGCGCTTAGAAGCCTTTGAAAAATTCCAAAAAATGGAAGAACCCGATTGGGCCAATGTCAAATACGAAAAGCCCGATTTGCAAAGCATTGCTTATTATTCTGCACCCAAAGCACAAGTCAAGTACGATAGCTTGGATGAAGTAGACCCTGAATTACTCAAAACCTTTGAGAAATTAGGGATATCCTTAGAAGAGCAAAAAAAATTAGCTGGTGTTGCCGTAGATATCGTCATGGATTCGGTTTCGGTTGCCACCACGTTTAAAGATACCTTGGCTGAAAAAGGAATTATTTTCTGCTCCATTTCAGAAGCCATCAAAGAACATCCTGAACTGGTAAAGAAATATATTGGTTCTGTTATTCCCCGAACCGATAACTACTATGCGGCACTTAACTCTGCTGTTTTTTCTGATGGGTCGTTTTGCTATATTCCTAAGGGAGTACGCTGTCCAATGGAACTATCTACCTATTTCCGCATCAATCAAGCGGGAACAGGACAGTTTGAACGCACGCTTGTTATTGCTGATAAAGGCAGTTATGTAAGTTATTTGGAGGGGTGCACTGCACCCGCACGTGACGAAAACCAACTGCACGCAGCTGTGGTAGAGCTCGTTGCACTGGACGATGCCGAAATAAAATATTCTACCGTCCAAAACTGGTTTCCTGGAGACAAAGAGGGTAAAGGAGGCGTTTTTAATTTTGTGACCAAGCGTGGCATCTGTCACGAAAGTTCCAAAATTTCCTGGACACAAGTAGAAACAGGTTCTGCTGTTACATGGAAATATCCTTCTTGTATTTTAAAAGGAAATGATAGCATAGGCGAATTTTATTCTATTGCCGTAACCAACAATCACCAACAAGCCGATACTGGCACCAAGATGATTCACTTGGGCAAACGCACCAAGAGTACCATTATTTCAAAGGGTATTTCGGCAGGGAAGTCGCACAACAGTTACCGAGGATTGGTAAAAGTTGGGGCAAATGCCAAAAATGCAAGGAACTTTTCGCAATGTGACTCACTGTTGATGGGTAACGCCTGTGGCGCACACACTTTTCCATACATTGAAGCAAAGAGTAAAAGTGCCAAAATAGAACACGAAGCTACGACCAGTAAAATTGGTGAAGACCAAATTTTTTACTGTAACCAACGTGGTATAGAAACCGAAAAAGCCATTGCGCTTATCGTAAATGGTTTTAGTAAAGAAGTTTTAAATAAACTACCTATGGAGTTTGCTGTGGAAGCACAAAAATTGCTTGAGATTTCATTGGAAGGCTCTGTTGGATAAATCTTTTATAACATGAAAAAATCCATTTTAATTTTAATCACAGTGCTTGTAACCTCTTGTGCACAAGCACCAAAAAAATCAACTAAGAACCCACAATTTTTTGGCGAGTTTTTATATCTAGCTGATGCTGCTGTTCTTAATACAGGTACTGAAATTTACGGAGTTGTTATTGACGAAAAAATGCAAGAGTTGGATAAGCTGTGCATACCCATTAAACAAGACGAATACGACATGATTTCTGTATATATAAAAGGAATCGTAGAAGACAATACTGCTGAAGAGGGCTGGGAAAAGCTCATCCGAATAACCGATATCGATTCTTTGGTGAATCCAGTAGACAAATCAATCATCAAACCCAACAATTAATATATGCTAAGCATAGATAATTTACATGCCGGTTATGAAGGCAAAACCATTTTACAAGGCATAAACCTAGACGTAAAGCCTGGGGAAGTTCATGCCATCATGGGGCCAAACGGCTCTGGAAAGAGTACACTTTCGACCGTTGTTGCCGGTCATGAAGACTATGAAGTTTCACAGGGGACGATTTTGTTTGAAGGAGAAGATATAGCTGACTTAAGCGCAGACGAACGTGCACACAAGGGCATCTTTTTATCTTTCCAATATCCTGTTGAAATTCCTGGCGTATCGGTAACTAATTTTATAAAAACAGCCATCAATCAAAACCGAAAAGCAAAAGGCTTGGAAGACATGCCTGCCAACGTGATGCTGAAAAAAATTCGTGAGAAGGCAGCGCTTTTAGAAATTGATTCACGCTTTTTATCACGCTCACTCAACGAAGGCTTTTCTGGTGGTGAAAAAAAACGAAATGAAATTTTTCAAATGGCCATGCTTGAGCCCAAACTCGCCATATTAGACGAAACCGATTCGGGCTTGGACATTGATGCTTTGCGTATTGTAGCCAATGGGGTAAACAAACTCAAAGGAAAAGACAACGCAATAGTGGTGATCACGCACTACCAGCGCCTGCTCGACCATATCGTTCCCGATTTTGTTCACGTGCTTCACGAAGGGAAAATTGTAAAATCAGGCACCAAAGCCTTGGCGCTTGAATTGGAAGAAAAAGGCTACGACTGGATAAAACAAGGTGCCTAATGGATTTAAAAGAAACCTTATTGTCTTCATACTTGGCGTTTGACGCACAAGATGGTCCGCAACACAAGCTGCAAGATCAGCGCATGGCGGCTATTGACATTTTTGAACAACAAGGCTTTCCTACAAAAAAAGAAGAAGACTGGAAATACACTTCCTTACGCAACCTTACTAAAACCGACTTTTCAGTTTTTCCAAAAGAGGAAGTAAGTCTAAAATTGGACGAGGTAAAAGAATACATTTTACAAGATGTTGATACCTATAAAATCGTATTTGTAGACGGTATTTACAACGCTTATCTGTCCGAAACCACACACGAAGGTGTTGATGTTTGCTTGCTTTCAGCGGCACTTACAAAACCAAAGTATGCCGATACGATTAAGAAATACTTTAACCAAATTGCGGAAAAAGACGCTTCGTTAACAGCCCTCAATACAGCCTTTACAAAAGAAGGGGCGTATATCCATGTTCCAGATGGGAAGCTGGTGGAGAAGCCTGTGCAAATCATCCATTTTACCACGGATAAAAATCCGCGTATGTTGCTACAGCCACGTAACCTCATTGTGTTAGGAAAAAATGCAGAAATACAAATTGTGGAGCGTCACCAAAGTTTGACGGCAAACGAAACCTTTACCAATGTGGTAACCGAAATTTTTAACGAACAAAATGCACAATTGGATTATTATAAAATTCAAAACGACCAGACAACAGCTTCGCTTATTGACAGCACCTATATTTCACAACGAAAGCACAGTCATGCCAAAGTACACACCTTTTCGTTTGGCGGAAAACTAACCCGAAATAATCTTAATTTCTACCATAAGGATACAGAAATAAACTCCACAATGAAGGGTATTACGCTTATTGAGGGCTGTCAGTTTGTAGATCACCACACTTTGGTACACCATGCTCAACCCCATTGCGAAAGCCACCAAGATTACAAGGGAATTTTTGCTGAAAAAGCAACGGGAGTATTCAATGGAAAAATCATTGTAGAAAAAGAAGCGCAAAAAACCAATGCTTTTCAGCAGAACAACAATATTTTAATGGATGACAAAGCAAGCATCAACACCAAGCCGCAGTTGGAAATTTTTGCTGACGACGTGAAGTGTAGTCATGGGTGTACTATAGGCCAATTGGATGAAGATGCCCTGTTTTACTTACAAACACGCGGCATTCCCAGAAAAGAGGCCCGTGGTTTATTGACTTATGCCTTTGCCAACAATGTACTCCAAAGTGTTAAAATCGACTCTGTTAAAAAGCGTATCAATAAGTTGATTGCCGAAAAGCTGGGGGTAAATATTGGTTTTGATGTATAGTACTACGCTTGATATCGCACAAATACGAGCTGATTTTCCCATATTACAACGTGAAGTAAATGGACAGCCGCTTGTATATTTAGACAATGCTGCAACTTCACAAACCCCTCTTGCTGTTATCGATGCCATCAGTGATTACTACAAACACACCAATGCCAATATTCACAGGGGTGTACATGCGCTCAGTCAAGAGGCAACGGATGAATTTGAAGCAGCACGACATAAAATACAAAAGCATTTTAATGCCGGTCAGGCACATGAAATTATCTTTACTTCAGGTACAACACATTCCATAAACCTTGTTGCCCATGGTTTTGCTTCATTTTTGGAAAAGGGAGATGAACTCATTGTATCTGAACTGGAACATCACGCCAATATAGTGCCTTGGCAAATGCTCTGCGAGCGCACGGGGGCAGCGCTAAAGGTAATTCCCATAACCGCCAATGGAACCTTGGACATGGGTGTCTATGCCGATTTGCTTAACGAACAAACCAAAGTAGTTTTTGTAAACCATGTATCCAATGCCCTTGGCATTATAAACCCCATTGAAGAAATTATTGAAAAAGCACATGCCGTTGGAGCAGCCGTACTTATAGATGGTGCGCAAGCCACTCCACATATGGTCCCAGATGTACAAGCATTAGACGTAGAATTTTATACCACATCGGCACATAAAATTTGTGGCCCTACAGGCATGGGTGTCCTATATGGAAAAGAAGCGTGGTTATGCAAACTACCTCCCTATCAAGGGGGTGGTGAAATGATTGATCAAGTGACTTTTGAAAAAACTACCTATGCCGACTTACCCCACAAGTTTGAGGCAGGAACCCCCAATATTGCGGGTGGTGTGGGCTTTGGTGCAGCTGTGGATTATATGAACAATATAGGCTTTGAGGCCATTGCTTCACATGAAAATGATTTGATGCGCCATGCTACAGAAAAGCTCAAAAAAATTGAGGGTTTGCATATCTATGGTGATGTCGACAATAAAGTAGCTGTAATTTCTTTTAATGTAGAAGGGATTCACCCTTATGACATTGGTACGCTACTAGACAAGATGGGTATTGCTGTTCGTACGGGACACCACTGTTGCCAGCCTATTATGGATCATTTCAAAATACCAGGAACCGTTAGGGCGTCCTTTGCTTTTTACAATACCCACGAAGAAGTATTGCGATTTATAGCAGGTGTAGAAAAAGCAGTGGGCATGTTGCGTTAATCCTTATCTTTATCCTATGAGTATAGCAACCGAACAAGCTGAAATTGTATCTGAATTTTCCATGTTTGACGACTGGATGCAGCGTTATGAGTATATGATTGAAGTTGGCAAATCGCTTCCGCTTATTGATGAGGCTTACAAAACAGATGATAACATCATCAAGGGTTGCCAAAGCAAGGTTTGGGTACACGCCGAACTAGACGACGATAAAATTGTTTTTACGGCAGATAGCGATGCCATAATCACCAAAGGCATCATTGCCATTTTAATCCGTGCTTTTTCTAATCGACACCCCAAAGATATTTTGGCTGCTGACACGACTTTTATCGACGATATTGGGCTCAAAGAACACTTATCACCAACCCGCGCAAATGGCTTGGTGTCTATGATAAAACAACTTAGAATGTACGCCTTGGCGTATCAAACACAACTCTCTTAACTATGGATACTGAAGCACTTGGAGAAAAAATTGTTCGTGTACTCAAAACGATCTTCGACCCTGAAATTCCGGTGGATATTTACGAACTGGGGCTGATTTATGACGTCTTTGTCAATGAAGATAATGATGTCAAAATATTGATGACCCTCACGACACCAAACTGCCCCGTAGCGGAAAGTTTACCCCAGGAAGTAAAAGAAAAAGTTCGTGAATTGGACGAAGTTAATGAGGTTGAACTCGAGCTCACCTTTGACCCACCATGGACACGAGATTTAATAAGTGAAGAAGCTAAACTTGAACTTGGGTTTTTATAATGAGTGACCAAATTGTCAATCGTGTGGCAAACAGTGCGCTTCAAGTCATAGATTTGGAGGAGCTTTACCCAGAAGGAACGCGCACCCAGCTTACTATAACTGCTTTTTTAGATGAGGGTGTTGTTTTGCGTGAGCAAAGCTTTCGCGAAAGACTTCAAGCCCACGACTGGACAGCATATAAAGATCATTTTGTCGCTGTGCATTGCCCAGATGATATTCTAGTACCTCAATGGGCAACATTGCTTGTGGTCACACATTTACAGCCCTTGACTAAGTCTGTTGTTGTAGGAACAGCGACAGATTTGGAGCAACAGCTTTTTGCCGAACAATTGGCGCTTATGGATTTTACCCCCTACCAAGATGGTCTGGTGATGATTAAGGGCTGCTCTAATAAACCCGTGCCTGAACAAGCCTTGGGGTTATTGGCGGCTAAATTAACCCCAATTGTAAAAAAATTATCCTACGGAGAAGCCTGTTCTTCTGTACCTTTATACAAGAAACCCTAAATTTTTTATAATGAAGCAATATCTTTTTCTGGCTTTAGTTAGTACCCAACTCATATTTGCCCAAAACGATTCCATAGCTAAATCAGATAAGGGATGGAAAAGAGGTGGTAAAGCAACCTTTCTTTTTAATCAATCTGCTTTTAGCGAGTGGGCATCTGGTGGACAAAACAGTGTTTCACTTAGCTTTTATACGGACTATGACTTGAGTTACAAGAAAAATGGATGGAATTGGGATACCAAATTTTTAGGTGATTTTGGTTTGACAAAAATCAGTGGTTCTAGATTTTTGCGCAAAACCAACGACCGGATTGACTTGCAATCATTTTTAGGTAGGAGTTTCTCCAAATCGTGGAGCTACTCAACAGTTTTTGGTGTTAAGACCCAATTTGCACGAGGTTATAAATTTGGAAAAGATAGTAATGGGGAAGAAACCAGATCCTTAAAAACACATTTTTTCTCTCCGGTTTATATTCAATTGGGTGTTGGGTTGTATTGGAAAAAAAATAATGACCTATGGATAAACATCGCACCTTTTACTCAGCGACTTACGCTAGTGAGCAGAAAGTTTACTGCCGATTTGCAAGAAGGTCAAGAATACTTTGGTGTACGTAAAGGAGATAATCACCGCTTTGAGTTGGGTGCCTCTGTCAATGCTTATTATAAATTTTTACCACTAGAAAACATTACTCTTGAACAACGTCTAGGGCTATATTCAGACTATTTAGACAAAGCCGAAAATATAGATTTAGACTATCAGGTAAGTGTTGAAATGAAAGTCAATGACCGCATTTCAACAAATCTCATATTGCAGTTGGTCTACGATGACAATGCGGTGCAAAGCTTGCAGGTAAGGCAAGTATTTGGTATCGGTTTACGCATGACTTTGAAGTAACCTTACTCCTCTACTTCAATTTCTGGATACAAAAAGTGATTGTAAGGAAAGCGGGTGATGTGTTGCTCACGTACCTTTTGGTATACCCGATTTCTAAAATATACTATATTGGTTTTTTTGGCTGCTGAAACAAACACGGCATCCCCTTCCGTTTTTGCCATCCATGTTTCTTTCCACTCGTCCAAACTGTAGTGTTCGCTGCCACGCTCGATTATTAAGTCCGTTTCGTCAAATGCTTCGGCCTTATAAGCATCAATTTTGTTGAAAACCATCAGCGTTGGTTTATAGTGCACCTTTAGCTCAGCCAGCAATTCGTTAACAGAAGCAATTTGCGCTTCAAATTGTGGGTGGGCAATATCAACTACATGTAGCAACAAATCAGCCTCGTGAACCTCATCTAGAGTGCTTTTAAAACTCTCTACAAGTTGTGTGGGTAGTTTGCGGATAAATCCAACCGTATCGGATAGTAAAAATGGCAGATTGCCAATCACAACCTTGCGTACGGTGGTATCTAAGGTAGCAAACAGCTTGTTTTCAGCAAACACATCACTTTTGCTAAGCACGTTCATTAGGGTAGATTTTCCTACATTGGTATACCCCACTAAGGCTACCCGAATCAATGATCCCCGGTTGCCCCGTTGGGTTGCCATTTGACGGTCTATGGTTGTGAGTTTTTTCTTTAATAAAGATATTTTGTCACGGACAATTCGGCGATCGGTTTCAATTTCCGTTTCACCTGGACCACGCATGCCAATACCTCCACGTTGACGTTCCAAGTGCGTCCATAATCCCTTTAGTCTAGGAAGCAGGTATTGATATTGGGCCAACTCCACTTGCGTACGGGCATAACTGGTTTTGGCGCGTTGGGCAAATATGTCTAAAATTAGTCCTGTTCGGTCTAAAATCTTACACTTTAAAAGTTCTTCTATGTTGGCTTGCTGGGCAGGGGTGAGCTCGTCGTCAAAAACAACGGTCCTGATATCATGTGCTTTGACATAGTCCCGCACATCTTCCATTTTACCGCTGCCTATAAAGGTCTTTGGATGTGGTGTGTCTAGTTTTTGGGTAAAGCGCTTTTTTACCTCACCACCCGCGGTCAAGGTCAAAAAAGCCAATTCGTCCATATAATCATTGACTTGTTGAGCGGATTGCTCCTGATTGATGATGCCTATCAATACGGCATATTCGTAATCGTGTTCTTTGTTTTCAATCATCCCAAGTGGTAAGGGTCAGTTTATCTGCGTCAAAGACAGCGTAAGTGTTGTACTCAATCCAGTCACCCAAATTAATATAACGGGCATTTTTAGCCAGCTCAATATCTAGGGGTAGATGGCGGTGACCAAATACAAAATAGTCTAGGTCTGTTGTTTCTAATTTTTTTCGGCAGTAGTGTGCCAGCCATTCGCTGTCTGGCCCCTCGTATTTCTTGTCTTCATCACCAGATATTAGTCTGTTTTTAAGGGACAAATATTGTGCAAGACGCAGGCCTAAATCAGGGTGAATCCAACGAAATAAAAATTGCATTAATTTGTTGGAAAACACCTTTTTCATACGCTTATATCCCTTGTCGCCAGGGCCTAATCCATCTCCATGTCCAATAAGCAATTTCTTGTTGTTAAGGGTAATTTCTATAGGCGCATAATAAACGGGTATGCCTAGTTCTTCTTCAAAATATCCTTTCATCCACATATCGTGGTTCCCCACAAAAAAGTAAATGGGAATCCCGCTATCGGTGAGTTCTGCGAGTTTCCCCAATACGCGCACAAATCCCTTGGGAACAACACGTCTGTATTCAATCCAAACATCGAACAAGTCACCCATAAGATAAATGGCTGCTGCATCTTTTTTAACGCTATCCAACCATGCAACAAACTGCTTCTCGCGAATGCGGCTTTTCTCGGCTGTTGGTGCGCCTAGGTGATTGTCAGAAGCGAAGTATACTTTTTTACCCTTGGGTATATTCATAATACAAAAGTACGAATTACTGGTCTGCAGCGAACCATTCTGCAAAAGAGGTGGCCGTTTCTTGCAGGCGCAAATGATGTAATTGGATGGAACTTGGAAGTTTGGCCTTTATTTTGGCGGCAAAATCAATGATCATTTCTTCGCTGGTGGGTTGGTAGTCTACTAACAAGACTTTGTGCCCACTATCCTTTAGGGTTTGGGCTAATTCAAGGTGTGGGGTGTTTTGATTAAACACTGTTGCGTGGTCAAAAACTTCTACGATTTCAGATTTTACTATTTTCTTAAGGTCTTTAAAGTCAATGACCATCCCAAACTTGACATTATTGTTGTCTTTTATGGGTGTGCCTATGACTGTAACATCCAGTTTATAGCTGTGTCCATGAACGTTTTTACACAAGCCGTCGTAGCCATATAAGGCATGTCCTGTTTCAAACGAAAAACTTTTGGTTATGCGAATCTTACTCATGTGTTTGGTTTAAGCTTTTTAAGTGTGCCTTGTGTTTCTGGCAACAATAATAGGCGGCCAGAGGTTTCGGCATTATCTGGTAATAATGTAGTCCAATGGTCGGTGTTTGCCCAAAGGGTTTTGTTGAGTTCTGCTACGGCATCTGGCGCATAGTTTGCCAACTGTTTTGCCAAGTCAATGGCAGCGCTATTGGCAGTTTCAAAATCTGAATGTACTTCTGCATACAACCCCTTTGACAAAGCCCAATCGGCAGATTTCCATTCCTTGGGTTGCAGTGCCATGGAAGCAAGCGCTGCTGAACCTGTTTTACGAGCTACGACTGGTGCAATCACAAAAGGTCCAATACCTATGGCTAGCTCTGAAAGGCGTACAGCTGCTGTTGTAGTCGCTATGGCATAATCGCAGGCAGCTACGATGCCCACACCTCCGCCAATGGCCTTTCCGTGTATACGGCCAACAATAGGTTTAGCACATAGACGCATGGCATTAATCAGATTAGCAAAGCCCATAAAAAAGCGTTTGCCTTGCTGGGGTGTTTTTAACGCTAATAATTCATCAAAAGACGCTCCCGCACAAAAGGCTTTTGTGGGATCACTCTGCAATAAGACCACATGTACCCTATCCTCTTGAGCACAACTATCAATGGCAGCAGTCAAGGCTTCTAGCTGCTTTTGTGGAAAACAATTGTGTTTGGGATGCGCAAAGCTAATGGTCGCTACTGCATTAACAATATGAATATGCACCCCTTCTTTTATGTTTTGATTCCCCATATCTTTGTTGTTAGCAACAAGGCAAAAATAGGGAATAAACAGTTGATGGGATATGAATGCTATTAAAGGTGTATTGTTTGATTTAGATGGGGTGTTTTATGTGGGGGGTAAATTACTTCCTGGCGGAAACGACACCCTTGCTTGGCTTCGATCTCAAGGTATTAAATATCGTTTTGTGACAAACAATACAACGCTGTCTAGGCGAGCACTCGTAGCCAAGCTTAAAGGCTTGGGTCTTGAACTTGACGAAAATGAATTGTTGAGTGCCAACTATGCCGGTGTCCTACAACTGCAAAAAATGGGGCTAAAGCGATGTAGATTAGTGCTTGCTGAGGCTGCACAAGTCGACTACCCACCTTCTGTTGAAGACAATCCAGAAGCTATTGTTGTTGGAGATATTGGCAATAATTGGGATTACGATTTGCTCAACAGCTTGATGAATCAAATACTAGAAGGCGCTGCGCTAGTTGCGCTTCACAAAGGGCGTTATTTTCAAACCGACAAAGGTCTTATGCTTGACAGTGGTGCTTTTGTGGCCGCCCTGGAACATGCCACTGGAAAAAAGGCGCATGTAGTGGGCAAACCCAATCCTGTTTTTTTTGAAATTGGCAGTTCGTTGTTGGGTGCAAGCCCAAACGAAATATTGATGGTAGGTGATGATTTAATCAATGATATTGAAGGCGCCCAAAATGCAGGCTATCACGCTGTATTGGTACAAACAGGGAAGTACCGTAAAGCACTTGTAGCACAAAGTCAAATTAAACCGAGCAGTATTATTTCTTCAATAGCTGCACTGCCCGGCTATTTATCTTCCTTAATAAAGCAATAGAACAAAAAATGGTTTATTTTTGCTGATAACGGGGATGTAGCTCAGTTGGCTAGAGCGCTTGACTGGCAGTCAAGAGGTCGGGAGTTCGAGTCTCCTCTTCTCCACTTCTTAACCTTCACATTGTGAGGGTTTTTTGTTTTTTAGCCACCTTCGCTATTAAGCTATACTCACAAGTAAATGATACTTAAATATACGGAATTTTAACCTGTTCTCGGCACTTTCTCGGCACTTTTTACCCATTTTAATACTTCTTTTTTTTTCTGCCGAGATTGCTCGTATAGCCTAAAATATACAACGGCTTTATTTGAGTGCCCTTTTCCACCTGCCATTGTAATTTCATCCACCATTTCTTATTTTAGTAATAAATTTATAGAGATGAAAGATTATGTAATCTATATAGTTATAGCACTTGTCATAGGACTATATTTTTTAAACAACTATAACAAATCAAAAAAAGCATTAACGATGTTGGAAAATGGAAGTATAGTAATTGATGTCAGAACTCCTCAGGAGTATCAATCTGGTCATTATCCCAATTCTATCAATATCCCCTTGAATTCATTGCAATCTAAAATAGATGAAATAAAATCATATGACAATGGGATTGTAGTAGTTTGTGCAAGTGGAATACGGAGTTCTCAAGCAAAATCAATCCTATCTAAAAATGGTATTGAAGCTTTCAATGGAGGTTCTTGGAAGAATCTTTAATCGCCATTCACTAAATTAGTACCACTAAAAACAATAAAATGAAGAAAATTCTGTTTATTTTCTGTAACTTTAAAAATCCTATTTTACACACAAAAACGCATCAATAACAACAAGTTTAAATAAAATTCAAATTGTTCTAAAAATAAATATGCTTATTAAATCACTATAGCAATGAAAAAATTTATACCCGCATTAATTATATTATTTTCCTTTTCTATCTATGGGCAAGAAATAATTGAAGAAAGTGACAGTATTACTGTTGAAAAAATCAAACGCTTATCTCTAGGGGTTAAAGCAGGCGTGCCAAATATTGCTTCTTTAAATGGCGAACTAATACTACCCTTAGTTGGAAATCGAATTTCAGCATATTTTGATTATGGCGCTTTGAGTTTTCCGATTGATGAGACCGATATAGAAACTACTTACACTGAATATGGAATTAATTTTTATTTCAACAGTAAAGGAAAAGGTTTTTATTTGAGTGCTGGAAATGGAAGCCTCTCAACAGATTACACATTTAATAATTTAGATTTTGAAGATGGGGCTGGCCCAACGGGCTCAGGCTCAACGGAGTTGGATATAGATGCCGTTAATTTAAAATTAGGGGTCAAAACAGGAGGTACAATTTATTTAAGGCTTGAAGCCGGGTTTGGTTTTACTTCAGTTCCTGAATCACTAACTTTTACAGCCACATCAAACAACATAACGCAAACTTTTACAGAGGAACTGCCTAATATTCCAGGAATCAGTTCTGATGGAATACTTGTTGGAAACCTTGGATTAGGTTTTTCATTCTAATAATCGTTTTTATTGATTTATTAAAAACATATGTGCCGGCATTTTTAACAACTTAATTATGAAAAAATTACTATTACTTTTCTTACTGCTTCCACTGATTGGGTACTCTCAAATTTTAACAGATAAAGATGGTTATTCCATTAATGTAACTGATTTTGAGATTATTGAAATTGTCATTTCAACTAATGCGCTTAAGCGTGTTAAAGTTACTGGAGATGGGTATGATGAAGTGTTCCTTTCCAAAGGAGCTCAAATAAAAGATAGGGGTAGGATAATCACAGAAAAAGTACCCGATTTTATTAAGCGTGAAGCTTTTTGGAAAGCCTTTTTAGGAAGATGTGCTTTTGAAATTCAAGATGCTAAAACAGAAAAAAAAGTCAACAAAACTGAAGTTGCTAAATATTTACCAGGTGCTAAGGCGAAGGAGACCACCCTTACATTTGTAAATAAAAACCTATAAGTATTTCACCCCCACTCCCATTTTAAAAGAAGAAATGGATGCATAAAGTGTCTTCATCCACGCTAGGATCAATACTTCTGTTATTTTTGGCAACCTAAAAGTAACACACACTTCATGCTCAATGCACATAAACTAAGTCTCTTTTTTGGTGGTACGCCACTATTTGAGGATCTCTCATTTCGATTGGGCTCAGGAGATCGGGTAGGACTTATTGGAAAGAACGGTGCTGGTAAATCGACCTTACTTAAAATAATTGCAGGAGATCTCGCTGTAGATTCTGGGCAGCTTGCTACCGAAAAAGATTTGCAAATTGGGTTTCTGCGCCAAGATATCGATTTTGAAGTTGGGCGTACCGTGCGCCAAGAAGCCCGTTCGGCATTCCCTAAGCTTCTACGTCTTGAAAAAAGTATCACTCATATCAATCAAGAACTTACTAGTAGAACAGATTATGAAAGTGAAGCCTACAGCGCTCTTTTAAATAAGCTAAGTGAGTACAATGAGCAGTTTCAACAATTGGGAGGGTATACTTTTGAAGGAGAAGCCGAAAAAGTTCTTTTGGGGTTGGGCTTTAAAACAAAAGACCTAGACCAACAAACTTCGCATTTTTCAGGAGGATGGCGGATGCGTATCGAACTAGCTAAACTGCTTTTACAAGACAACGACTTATTACTTTTGGATGAACCAACAAACCATTTGGATATTGAATCGATTATGTGGTTTGAAGGCTTTTTGAAAAAGTTTAAAGGCGGGTTGTTGTTGGTTTCCCACGACAAAATGTTTTTGGACAATGTTACCAACCGAACCGTGGAGATTTCGGCACAACGCCTGTATGATTTTAAAAAGCCGTATTCCCAGTTTATAGTGCTCCGAGATGAAATACGCACCCAACAACGTGCTACTCAAAAAAACCAAGCCAAAGAAATTGCACGAACCGAACAATTGATCGATCGTTTTAGAGCCAAGGCTTCTAAGGCAAGTATGGCGCAATCACTGGTCAAAAAATTAGATAAAATTGAACGCATAGAGGTCGATGCCGAAGAAACCCAAACGATGAAAGTACGCTTCCCCACCGCCATTCGCCCAGGCAAAGTCGTAATTGAAGTGGAAGATTTCCAAAAATCTTATGGTTCAAAAGAAGTGCTTAAACACGTAAATATGACCGTTGAACGAGGGGATAAAATTGCTTTTGTAGGTCAGAACGGGCAGGGAAAGAGTACATTGGCCAAGGCCATTGTGCGCGAAATAGATTATGAAGGCAGCTGTTCTCTAGGGCACAATGTTATGCTGGGTTATTTTGCCCAAAACCAAGCAGACCAACTCAATGGAGCAGAATCGGTATTAGCATCAGCCATCGCCAGTTCAAACGAAACAAACCGATCCAAGGTTAGGGATTATTTGGGCGCTTTTTTGTTTCGAGGAGAAGCCGTAGACAAAAAGGTTCGCGTGCTTTCTGGAGGGGAACGAAATCGATTGGCGCTTTGCAAACTGATGTTACAGCCCTTTAATGTACTTGTGATGGACGAACCGACCAACCACTTGGACATCCAATCTAAGAACGTTTTAAAAGAAGCCCTAGCCGCTTATGAAGGCACACTGATATTGGTTTCTCACGATCGTGAATTTCTTCAAGGACTGGCCGACAAAGTTTACGCCTTTAGCGACAAGCAGGTTAAGGTCTTCCTTGGTGATATTGATCAGTATCTTGCGCACAAAGGATCGGCATCTCTCGATGCTCTAGCGAAACCTATCAACAAGAAAACCAAAACCAAAACTGTTGCATCAAAGCAATCAAAAGCATTCCGACAACTTAAAAACAAGATCAGTACTATAGAGCGAAAGATTTCATCTCTCGAAGCGGAGATAAAGGAAAAAGATGCGCTTATAGCAACAGTATACGATACCCTAACACCTGCCTTTTTTGATGAGTATAACAACGCCAAAGCCGTATTGTCCAAAAATATAACTTTATGGGAAGTAGCTCTTTTGGACTTAGAAAAATTTGAGAATTAAGAGGTTATGTTCGCGTTTGAATTTGCAGCAGAACTAAAAAAAGAGGGGTGCGCTTATGCTCCTCGATTTTTATTAAATTAGTGCCTAACTAAGATTTCAAATATGTCTAGCAAGTTTTTTGGTAATAGTTTAAATAAAAACGCCTCTGAAAAAAAGGGAGGTAAACAAAAAGTATCAAACAAAAGTAACAAGCCTAAATCATCGGGTGTTCGTAAAGTTGGAAGAGGAAATTAAACTAAATCTATGAAGCTTTTTTATACTCGATTACGCAACTTTTATTTATGTGAGCTCAGAACATTCAAAAGCATGTTAAATATCAAATGAAAAAACTATTTACTTTACTATGTGTCTTGGGTGTAGTGTTACCATACTACAACATCTACAAGTTTATTGAAGCAAATAATTGGGAATGGTCAACGGCTTTGTTCTTTGAGCAAATCAACCTAAACTACGGAATGAAAATTCTAAATGCCGACCTAACCGTAGCCGCTACCACTTTTTTAATTTTTATACTCTAAAAGTTAAAGGTGGAATATATCAGTCTAAAGCAATTTCTAAAGTACGTTGTTTCGCTATTTATCGTAGGCTTTTCATTGGCCTTGCCGCTATATCTTTACGATAACTACAATCGAGATTAACCTAATGCCCAAAGGAATGAAGCCCATCAAGAAACATCTTTTATTTCTATTACTAGCAGGCTTGGCTCTAAGTTGCTCGCCTGAACATTCACAAAAAGACCATTCAATGTATTGGCAAAAAAATGCAGCTGAATACCATGCCCTTTGCATCCAAGCCTATAACCTTGCAAAAATGAAAGTGGATCAAGCCATCGCCACAAAGAGCGAAAAGCCTTTAGCCATTATTGCAGATATAGACGAAACCGTACTTAACAACCTCCCTTACAATGAAATGCTGATCGAAACCAACACCGCTTTTACACAAGAAACCTGGGCGGCCTGGGTGCATAAAAAAACAGCTGTCCCTATTCCAGGTGCGCTGGAATTTTACACTCATGCAGACTCCCTTGGCATTGAAATCATTTATGTGTCCAATAGAAGGGTTGAAAATTATGAGCCTACAAAAGCCAATCTCATCAGCGCTGGTTTTCCTTTTAACGACGACACCATCATGCTTCTTAGAGATAAAGAAGGCAACAAAGAGGCTAGAAGAAATCAACTCACAAATTTTAATATAGCGCTCATTTTAGGTGATAATCTCGCCGATTTTGATGCGCGGTTTTACAAGCAACCTAACGAGGTAAGAATAGAACGGTTGAACGATACAAGTGCCTTGTTTGGAGAAAAATTTATTCTAATCCCTAACCTCATTTACGGAAGTTGGGAAATGGGCTTTGAAGATTAGGCACGTATTTTGCTTAAGTTTAATTTAGTTTTTTAAATTTTATGTGTTTATGAAATATGTTGTCGCCTTTTTTTTACTACTCGTTTTTAATTGTGAAGACACAAATCTTGTCGAATACAATACACTTGAAGGTCAGTGGATCCTTGATAAGGCAGTTTGCTACTGTAATTTTGAAAAATATGATTTTGAACGTAATCAGCTTTGGCTCTTTGAAGATGGTGTTTTAGTAAGTAAAGGTGAGGTAGGTAATGCTGTGGGTATTTCTTCACCCAATGAGGTTGAGTCCTATGTTGTAAGTGATGACACCCTAACCCTTTTATCTAGCAAAAGACAATATCGCTATACCATTGCTGAAAATATCCTTGGGCTGCACTACATTGATGTTCCAGAAATTGCAGACGATGAAGTTTCGTATTACTTTACAAAAGGGACTACGCCTAGCAACTGTACTGATCCCAATAACTTGCTTAAAGAAATTGCCTGTACAAAAGAGTACGATCCTGTATGTGGTTGTGACGGCATCACCTATAGTAATGCATGTACCGCTACATTCTATGGTGGGGTAACGGCTTTTGATAAAGGGGATTGTCCTAAATAAGCGATTTCTTTAATATTTAGCTATCTTTAAGGATAACAATTAAGGTGGGCTTTTCTCGTATTTAAGACAACGCCCATTAATATTAAATGGTATATTATGGGAGTAGGTGGTATTTTTTGGGGGAGTATTGCAATTTGTGTAATCTTAGCTCTAACGGCATATGTGATTGAAGAATACATAAAATAAATCGGTATTTGACTTTGGGTTTCAGCATGTAGTCGGGTTTTATTTTTATGACAAAAGCATTATATTACAGCTTATTTAAACTCCTATACAATGAGAAAATTAACACTTACCCTACTCCTTTTCAGTCTTCCTTTTTTACAAGCACAAAATTTTAGAGGTCTTGATAAAAGCCCTATGGACAAGGCCTCTTTTCCTGCGAGCTATCGCATTTCGGACAAAGTTGCAACAATTACATACAGCAGACCACAACTCAAAGGCAGGGCCTTTGCAGACATCGTCTCGTTTGGAAAAATATGGCGAACAGGTGCTAATGAAGCTACAGAACTTCGTGTATTTAAGGCCATTGCCATTGGGGGAACTGACGTTCCAGTAGGCACTTATTCTCTTTTCACCATTTTTGACGAAGAAAAAATGACCCTTATCATTAACAATGCGACTAATCTTTGGGGGTCATATTCATACAACCAAGATGAAGATTTATTGCGTTTTGAAGTTCCCACCACAAATGCAGATGATGCTTTAGAGGCCTTTTCAATGGTGTTTTCAGGGGATGATGCGCCAGTCTTACACTTGGGCTGGGGTAATACAAGAGCAGCAGTGCCTTTTAACGTCTTGTAGCGGATTTAATCAATGCTTGTCTAGCAACCAAGAAGACGATTGGATTTTATCACCAAGGTTGTCAATAAGCCTAATGCCTAGTTTTTCGCAAATAGCGCGTTCAGGAATAGTATCGTTAGTTTGATCGCCGCCATTGGCAAATGCCAATTGATATTCATCACCAAACTCTCTGTGTATTTTAGTCAAGGTTTCACAAACGGTACGGTCCTGATCAACAGACAAAATAGCTTTGTCTACCACACGGAAGTTTGATATGATAATCATCCGCTCTTTTTCGTCCTGAAATTCTTTAGAACCCTTTAATTCGCGCTGATAATCTGAATTAACAATGACAAACAAGGCATCGCCTTGCTTTTTAGCGTTGTGAAAATACTCAAGATGGCCTTTGTGAATGGGGTTAAAATATCCACTAACTATGATTGCTTTTTTCATGATGTAAAGTTACAAGTAATTGTGCAAACTCATATTATTTGATTCAATTATACATCTATAGATTAAATCTGTTCATAACGTTCAAAATAAGCTGAGTATTTTATACTTTTACACTCAAGATTAATACATCCAAAATGGCATTTGATATTGCAATGATAAAAGCCACCTACGCTCGATTGGCATCGCGTGTTGAAGCGGCGAGGAAAGTAACCAACAAACCACTTACGGCTTCCGAAAAAATATTATACTCCCACCTTTGGGATGGTGCAGCAACGCAAGTTTTCAATAGAGGGGTTGATTATGTTGATTTTGCGCCTGACCGAATTGCGTGCCAAGATGCGACCGCACAAATGGCTCTTTTACAGTTTATGCAAGCAGGCAAGCCAAAAGTTGCCGTACCTACTACCGTACATTGCGACCACCTTATTCAAGCCAAAGACGGCGCCATTGCTGACTTAAAGTCAGCCAACAGCACTTCTGCTGAGGTTTTTAATTTCTTACAATCCGTGTCAAACAAATACGGCATTGGCTTTTGGAAACCAGGTGCTGGAATCATCCACCAAGTAGTGCTAGAAAACTATGCATTTCCAGGCGGTATGATGATTGGAACAGATTCTCACACGGTTAATGCCGGAGGATTAGGCATGCTGGCCATAGGAGTTGGTGGTGCAGACGCCGTAGATGTAATGGCAGATATGCCTTGGGAACTTAAATTTCCAAAACTCATCGGGGTGAAGCTTACAGGAAAGCTCAACGGCTGGACAGCGCCAAAAGATGTAATTTTAAAGGTAGCTGGAATCCTAACCGTAAAAGGGGGTACTGGAGCTATAATTGAATATTTTGGAGATGGTGCCGAATCCATGTCATGTACTGGAAAAGGAACCATTTGTAATATGGGTGCCGAGGTTGGAGCAACAACCTCCACTTTTGGCTACGATGCCGCAATGGAACGCTACTTGCGTGCTACCGACAGAGACGATGTGGCAGATGCTGCCAATGAAGTAAAAGAACACCTTACCGCTGATCCGGAAGTGTACCAAAACCCAGCGCAATACTTTGATGAAGTCATTGAAATTGATTTAAATACGCTAACACCGCACATCAACGGTCCTTTTACGCCAGACTTGGCTACTCCTGTATCGGAAATGGCTGAAAAAGCCGCCGCTAACGACTGGCCCGTAGACGTTGAGTGGGGACTGATTGGTTCTTGTACCAATTCCTCCTATGAGGATTTATCACGTGCAGCTTCCATTGCCAAGCAAGCAGTAGATAAAAAATTAGTGACAAAAGCTGCCTTTGGCATCAATCCTGGTTCAGAGCAAGTACGCTTTACAGCGGAAAGAGATGGCTTACTCGAAATCTTTGAAAATTTAGATGCAACCATATTCACCAATGCCTGTGGGCCTTGTATTGGGCAGTGGGACAGAGCCGGTGCAGACAAACAAGAAAAAAATGCCATCATACACTCTTTTAACAGAAACTTCTCCAAGCGTGCAGATGGAAATCCAAACACCCATGCCTTTGTTGCCTCTCCTGAAATAGTAGCTGCCGTGGCCATTTCTGGAAGATTAGATTTTAATCCAATGACAGACGCGCTTATCAATGAGAATGGTGAAGAAGTACGCCTTGAAGCACCAACGGGTATTGAGCTTCCACCTAGCGGCTTTGACGTGGAAGACAATGGATACTTGGCGCCTGTTGCCGACGGCTCTGGTGTTACGGTAGAAGTAAGTGAAAACTCTGAGCGTTTAGAGCTATTAACACCCTTTGCCCCTTGGGATGGCAAAAACCTAATTGGAGCAAAACTGCTTATTAAAGCTTTTGGCAAGTGTACCACAGATCATATTTCAATGGCAGGACCTTGGTTGCGATTCCGTGGGCACTTGGACAATATTTCAAACAATTGTTTGATAGGTGCGGTTAATGCATACAACCAAAAAACCAACTTTGTTAAAAACCAACTCACAGGCGAATACGGTGGCGTGCCAGATGTTCAGCGTGCATACAAAGCTGCATGCATTGAAACTGTTGTTGTAGGTGACCATAACTACGGCGAAGGTTCCTCACGCGAGCATGCAGCTATGGAGCCCAGACACTTAGGTGTTAAAGTTGTTTTGGTAAAGTCATTTGCACGTATACACGAAACCAACCTAAAAAAGCAAGGTATGTTGGGGATTACGTTTGCTAATGAGGCCGATTATGACCTGATTCAAGAAGATGACACCTTTAATTTTGTTGATTTATCAGAATTTTCAGCTGGAAAGCAGATTACCATCGAGGTGGTTCATGCAGATGGTTCTAAGGACGTTATTTTGGCAAATCACACCTATAACGATGCACAAATTGAATGGTTTAAGGCAGGTTCTGCACTCAACCTAATCAAAGAGCAAAACAGCCCTGCTTAAAAGATTTTATGGCTTGCTTTCTAAAGCAGCTAAAACAAGTTCTTTTAGCTCCACATACCCTTTTTCATTTAGGTGAAGACCGTCTTGTAACAATACGTCTCTTCTTATTTTGTTGCCATCCATCAGCCTATCGTATAGTCCTAACTGATGGAAATATGGGAGCCTATCTGCAAGTGCTTGGACACCGGCATTAATATGGCGTATTTGCTTTAATTCATTTTCACGTTCAAATGAGGGCTTAATGGCAATATTATAAATATTGGTTTCAGGAAATTTGTCGTGAATCATGTGAACAAAAGAGGTTATTCTTTCAATAATTTGGTCAGCATCAAGCCCCAAAGTCAAATCGTTTCCACCTAAATACAACATGATATTTTGAGGGGCTAATCCATCAAACAAATCCTCAAAATAATGAGATAACGAATGGATAAAAGCACCGCCAAAACCCAAGTTTAACGTTTGGTGTGGTGCTAAATCTTGTGCCATATTATTCCAAAGACGTATAGTTGAACTCCCGTAAAAAACAGTTAGGGCTATTTGGTTTTCCAGTTGTTCTGCCTTTCTTTTTAAGACCGCTACTTCGCGTTCAAAGTGCTCTTCTTTCAAACGAAGTTTTTGCACCCAGTTTTTGTACTTTGTGTTGATTTTTTTAACCACTTCTCCAAGCCTTGGGTCATCGGGGTCATAAATACCATAATCTGCCATGGTAAATGCAGGCATTATTTGGCATTTATATGTAGCCTCATGTGGTAGTTTGTCAAAGTCTACCATAACCAATGGCACTATTTTGGGTTGCTTTTTCATGCCACAGGCTAACTTAAAAACACCCTCTCTAAATGGTCCGGGAGAGGCTTCAGTTGTATAGGAAAGTCCCTCAGGACTAAAGATCATGTTGGTGTTGTTTTTTAACGCAACAGCAGCTCGCTTATAAAATTTTTTGTTCTCCTTTTTGACCTCTTTTTTAGTCAAGTTTTCAGGTGTGAAGTTTTTAGAATAGACCCTTATATAATCAAAGCGGTCGTAATACGCCTTGTGATTTGATTCGTCTGGTAGGGAATGTCGTGCTACACGAATACCCGGATCTTTATAGTATTTATACAGTAGCCCACTAATATAGTGGCTGTCTAATGTGATTTGAAAATGTGGTGCAGCCACCAAACTAGGGTGGTTGTCCAAGTGATTGTATATAAAAATACTTCCTTGTTCATAAGGGAGGTGTTCCGACCCTTTTATTTGAACTTTTAAATTATCAAAAATAGCTTGAAACTGTTGGGCGCTTAGTTCTCTTATTTCTTGAGTGCTAAGGTTTGTGGGGGCTTCTATAATTTCCTGAAAAGCTACTTTGATGTTATGGAGTAAGAGCTGACTTTGATTCATATCGCTCATGAAACAATACTTGACAATAGTTTTTGCACTTGATTGACGTTTTCTATATAATATTTTGCAGCAGTGGGTTTACGTCCCACTTTAATAGTATAGGCATGTTCAGGTAGGCTAACAAACATATTCTCGTCTGTGACGTCATCTCCAATACATAGTATAAAGTCATACACTCCTTGGCTGTTGATTTCAAACACGGCACTCCCCTTATTGACTTGGCGATCCACCACCTCAAGGGCTTTATCCATATCCAAAATGGTCAACTTATCAGAAATAAGGCTTGACAAAACCGTTTTAATTTCTACTACCCTACCTGAAGCCAACTCCGGGTCCGTTTTTCTGTAGTGCCAAACCAAGCTATTGTATTTTTCCTCAACAAAGGTTCCGGGTGTTCTATCTGTAAATGCTTCAAAAATGGGCATCACATCTGCCATCCAGTCTTTATTGCTACTAGCAGTTCCCATCCAGTTTGCGCCTTTTCTTTTAACGTAGTGTCCGTGCTCTGCCACTAGGGTTACAGGAAGGCTTGCAAACCACTTATCTAAAAAGGCTTGATCTCTGCCGCTTACTATGGCAACAGCTGTATTGGGAAGGGCACATAGCGCATCTATCAACTGTAATACCTTAGCGTCTGGTATTGCTAAATCGGGTTTTTCATTAAAGTCTACTAGCGTACCATCATAATCTAAAAAAATCATCTTTTTCTTTGCCGCGTTAAATGCTTGGAGCAACTGTTGTTTAAGGACATTTTGAATTTTTGGAATCTGTATTTCTTCCTTTATTTCCATTTTAGATTGGAGTGCGGACATAAAATCTTTTGCCCAATATTCAACCGTGTAGCGGCTTAATCGCTTTTGCATGCCAAAGTTGCGTTGCTTTTGTTCTTCAACGGGCATGGTGATGGCTTTTTGTATGGCATCTGCCATGGCATTTTTATCAAAAGGATTGATAAGAATGGCCTCGAATAATTCTTTGGAGGCGCCTGCCATTTCACTTAATATCAAGACACCATCTCCAGAAACGCGAGTGGCTATGAATTCTTTGGCAACCAAATTCATTCCATCACGAACAGGGGTTATCATGGCAATGTCCGAAGTCATGTACAAGTCAATTAAGTCATCAAAGCTCATGGCGCGATAATAGTACCAAATGGGTGTCCAATTAACCGTGGCGTATTTGCCGTTAATTCTCCCCACTAGCTCGTCGGTTTCTTTCTTTAATTTTGCGTATTCTGGCACGTCAGAACGAGAAGGAACGGTGAGCATCAGCAAGCGTACTTTTTCCAAATATGCTGGATACTTGGTCAGGAAAAGATCAAAAGCCTTAATGCGGTTTACAACCCCTTTGGTATAATCTAGGCGATCTATGGAAAGTATTAATTTCCCTGACTCGGCCCCTTTTTTATGCAGCTCTAATTGTTTTTTTAACTCGGATTTTTCGTTTTCTTTTTGGGCTAGGTGTTCTTTGGCTTTATTGTAAAATTTGTCATAATCAATTCCCATTGGAAAGGTATCTACGACTACCTCACGAAGCCCATTAATTACTCTGTTGAACTGAACCTCTTTACGAAGGATTCGCTTTACAGAACTCAAAAAATGACGTTCGTAGTCATAGTTATGGAAACCTATTAAATCCGCTCCAAGCATCCCCTCTAAAAGGGCTTCGCGACAAGGGAATGTTCTAAAAATTTCGAATGAGGGAAAGGGTATATGCAGAAAAAATCCAATATTGACATCTGGGCGTGCATCTTTTATCATTTTAGGACACAACAATAATTGATAATCGTGTATCCAAACCGTATCGCCAGGTTCTATTTTGTCAATGACACTTTGGCTAAATTTTTTATTTACCTCCACATAGGTTTCCCAATGCGTCTCGCTAAACGTTGAAATCTCTATAAAGTAGTGGAACAGCGGCCACAAGCACTTATTGGCAAGACCGTAGTAGAAATTTTCCACCTCTTCTTTGTCTAAAAGTACGGGGGCATAGTTGTTTTCTTCAAGGTCTTCGGCTAGTGGTGCCCAGGCATTTGGAGCAATTTCATCTATGCCAATTCCTGGCCATCCCACCCACAAAGAATTCTCCTGTTTGTGGACGGATTTCATTCCAGTCGCTAATCCCCCACTAGTTGCGGTAAATTTGAAAGAATTTTCTACCTTAGATATTCTAATGGGAAGTCGATTTGAAACAATAATGTTCTTGGCCATTTACAACTTTTAAGTAAACATTTTGAACCACAATGTATGTCAAAAAAAAATGGTGTGAAGCATTCCGACAGTCTAAACTTAGGGATAATTGGGAATTGCAAATCTGCGGCACTGATTAATGAAGATTCCTCAATAGATTGGTGTTGTTTACCACAATTTGATTCTGCATCTGTTTTTGGAAAAATACTTGATGAAAATATCGGTGGACAATTTAAAATTTCCTGTGCTGAGAATTATGCCATTTCACAGTTTTATATTGAAAACACAAGTATTCTTTGCACACGTTTTTCTAATGGAGACGATGCTTTTGAAGTCATTGACTATATGCCACGCTATAAAAAAGACGATAATGTCTATTATGCCCCGCCTGAAATTACACGTGTTTTAAAGCACCTTAAAGGAGCTCCAAAATACCGAGTTATTTATGACCCTAGATTGGAATACGCGCTTGGTGAGACTAAAAATTATGTAAAAGAACATTTCCTTGTAAGTGTGGTAGACGATAAAAACTATGATACCCTGTTTTTATATACCGACTTGGACAAAAATGCCATTCTTAATGCAACAGAATTAACGCTCACTGAAGATCACTTTATGAGTGTTTCTTATAATGAAAAGATCCAAGCACCAACTTTGGTTCAAACGCAGTTTGAGTTTGAACGCACCAAGGTCTATTGGTTAAACTGGTGTCATAAGACGCCTTCGTTTGAATACTATAACGAAGAAATACTGCGCAGCGCAATGACGCTGAAGCTGCTCACATTTGAAAAGACGGGGGCAGTACTAGCGGCAGCAACTACCTCCTTGCCTGAAACCATAGGCGAAGTGCGTAACTGGGATTACCGTTTTTGTTGGATTCGAGATGCTTCAATGGTAATTAAGGTTATTGCCAAGCTGGGGCACACCCAAATTGTCAAGAACTTTATCCGCTACATTATTGATTTAGTTCCCGACAAAAACGAAAAATTGCAAATCATGTACGGCATCAGTGGAGAAAAAATACTGACTGAAGAAACGCTGGAACATCTCGATGGCTATAAGGGCTCAAGACCCGTGCGTGTTGGCAATGCCGCTTATGTCCAAAAGCAAAACGACATTTACGGTATTTTGATGGATGTCATTCACTATCAAATTGAAAGCTACACCCAAGATGATGAAAAACACGAAGAGCTGTGGACCATTGTAAAATCTATAGTGTGGTTGGTGCGAAAAAATTGGCAATTGGCAGATAAGGGAATTTGGGAATTTAGAGAAGAGGATCGCCATTTTACTTTTTCAAAACTGTTGTGTTGGGTAGCAGTAGACCGAGCTATTAAAATTTCCAAGCTTATAGAAGGAGGCAAATCTGCAGTCAAATGGGAGTCGTTGCTTGAAGAAATTCATAATGATATTATGGAAAATGCTTGGAATGAAGAAAAACAAGCCTTTACCCAATCATACCAATCTGAACACCTTGATGCATCCGTATTGCTGATGGAATACTATGGCTTTATAGAGGGTAAAGACCCCAAATATGTGAAAACGGTTAAAGCCATTGAAAAAGAATTGATGCACGAGGGCCTTTTATATCGTTACAAAAACGAAGATGATTTTGGGCTGCCCAGCTCATCGTTTACGGTCTGTACATTTTGGTTTATCAACAGCTTGTATAAAATTGGTGAAGAAGATAACGCAAAAGCGCTCTTCGACAAATTATTGGGTTACAGTAACCACTTGGGATTGTTCAGTGAAGACATTGATTTTAACTCAAAACGACTACTAGGGAATTTCCCTCAAGCCTATTCACACTTAGCCCTTATTGACAATGCGCTTAATTTTAATGAGTAGGTAATTCGTCCTTAAAGCCCTGCCAATAAATTTCCTAGACCGTCTTTAAACTGAAAGCCCTCCATGGTTCGATATTTGTTCAGCTTTTTGTTAGCTTCTAGTCCCCACAATAAAAACTCCATTATAAAAAATCGATCTTCAGAAAGGCAAGCTGCTTGGTGTGTAGCCACTAGCTTTTCCAAATTGGGAACACCCAATAAAGTGTCGTGATATATATTGTCGGGAAGGCTGTCTTCTAAAAATAATTCGTTATCTCCATAAAACCACCCTAGCAACTGATCATAAGGACCTTCTTCATCTTGCTTCTCAAGTTTTTTTATTTCTGGAAAATATGATGGAAACAAGGTTTTTACAGCTTGGTTGATTAAGTGGAAAGAAATTTGCTCTGCGCCTTCTTGCTCACCTTCATAGACCAATTCTACTTTTCCATTTATTGCAGGGATAATCCCTAAAAAGTCCGCCATTCTGATGCAAGTGCTTTGCTCACCAGACAATAGCATACGACGTTCTGCAGCACTCATTAGGTTTTCAAAAGCCGTGATACTCATACGAGCACTCACGCCACTTTTAGCATCTACATATTCGCTCTTTCTTGCCTCAAAACCTATCTGCTCTAAAATATCACGTGCCAATTCAGGAACGTGAATCGCCTCTTGAACGGCTTTGTTGGTATGGGTTTCCTGTCGGGTAATGGCCTTGGCCGTAGCAAGGTTGTGTGGATAGTGCGTCAAAATTTGAGAACCAATACGATCTTTAAGCGGAGTTACAATACTTCCACGATTGGTATAATCTTCAGGGTTGGCGGTAAAAACAAACTGGGTTTCAATAGGCAATCGGAGTTTAAATCCACGAATCTGAATTTCTTTTTCTTGTAGTATGGAGAATAGGGCTACCTGAATCCGTGCTTGTAAGTCAGGCAATTCATTTAGGACAAATATGCATCGGTGTGCTCTTGGGATCATCCCAAAATGAATCACGCGTTCATCGGCATAGGACAGCTTAAGGCTTGCTGCTTTAATAGGGTCAACGTCCCCAATTAGATCGGCTACACTAACGTCTGGTGTTGCCAATTTTTCAAAAAAGCGATCGTCACGATGTAACCATGTGATGGGTGTATCATCTCCTCTCTCTGCAACTAAGCCTTTGGCAAAACTACTAATGGGCGCTAAAGGATCGTCGTTTATTTCAGAGCCTTCCACTACAGGCACCCATTCGTCTAAAAGTTGGGTGAGTTGTCGCGCCAGTCTTGTTTTAGCTTGACCCCTCAATCCAAGTAAGTTTATGCTATGACTCGATAGCAATGCGCGTTCAACATCAGGAATAACGGTGTTTTCATAGCCCAATAGTCCCTCAAATGTTGGCTGTCCACTTTGCATACGAGCTCTTAGATTTTTTGCCAATTCTTGTTGAATTGAAAGGGGTGTGTAAGCTGTTTTTTTTAGTGCCCCAAGTGTGTTGCTCTTTTTCATTTATCTCAATCTTTTTTTTCTGTTCTGTTCATAGTCTTCAAAAATCATTTCGCCTAAGCCCTTTAGGCCTGTAAAAAATGCTTTTCCTTTGTTGGCTTCTGTAAAATTTCGCACAAATTCTTTTAAATAGGAGTCTTGTGCTATCATAAATGTGGTGATGGGGATGTGGAGTTTTTTTGCCTGCCGTGCCATATTGTAACACTTGTCCACGATATGATCGTCTAGCCCCATACTGTTTTTGTAATACGTCCCATCTGCATTATTGAGACAGCTAGGTTTACCATCGGTAATCATAAAAATTTGCTTGTTGCTGTTTTTCCTTCTTCGTAACAAATCCATAGCCAAGGTCAACCCTGCAACGGTATTGGTGTGATAAGGTCCTACTTGCAAGTAAGGTATATCTTTGAGCGCAATGGGCCAGGCATCGTTTCCAAACACCAATATGTCTAAGGTGTCTTTGGGGTATCGCGTGGTAATAAACTCAGCCAATGCCATGGCTACTTTTTTGGCCGGGGTGATACGGTCTTCACCGTACAAAATCATGCTATGACTGATATCAATCATCAAAACCGTGCTCATTTGCGTATTGTAATAGCTATCCGCTACTACGAGGTCGTCATGTTGCAAGGTAAAATCGTCTCCTGCAGTGCGTATTTGTGCGTTGCGCAAACTTTCGGTCATGGATATTTTCTCAAGGGGGTCGCCAAATTGATAGGCTTTAAATTCGCCTATGTCATCTGCTCCCTGCCCCGTACTTTTGGTTTTGTGGTTGCCATTGCCTGCTTTTTTGAGTTTACCAAAAATTTGCTTTAGGGCATGTTCACGCAACAGCTTTTCTGTTTTGGCAGTGAGGGACATGCCTTTTCCATCGCCCGTACCGTCGCCTTTTGGTTGTATATAAGCACGTTTTAATAGGTCTTCAATAAAATCATCTATGGTGTATGCTGTGTTGGTTAGCCCATATTCCTTGTCCAATTCACGCAACCAATCAATGGCTTCGTCAAAATCACCAGAAGTATGTGTAATCAGCTCTTTAAAAATTTCAAAAAGACGTTCGAACGGCGTTTGGTGCTTGGGTATATGTCGCGTAAATGTAATCCCGGCAGCGGACAAGTTTAATTTCATAGCAATGTAAATGTACTAAAAATCATTTCCTCTTTTAAACTTATTTTTTAGATAACTGGCTATTGCAAAATTGGTACCTTTGTGAAAATTGCTTATGAAAAATCTGGTTATTATTGGTCACCCAGACCAATCCTCCTTTTGTTATAATGGGATCTTTAAAACCATCGTAAACAGCCTAGAAAAAGCGGGCGAGGACATCGAAATCATCGACTTATACCGCGATAGCTTTACGCGTCCTAGAAATACGGTTATTGGCCGGTACAAGGAATTGGTTACTTGGTCTGATCGTATTTATTTTGTTTCCCCCGTTTGGTGGTTTAGGCTTACCCCTCGAATGGAAATATTTTTTGACGAGGTGCTAACTCCTGGCTTTGCCTACCAGTTTGTTAACGTGACCAAGTTATATGCCTATCCAAAGTCGTTTTTGAGTGACAAAAAAGTACGTACTTATGTTACGCATGGTGCGCCTGCACTTCCTGTGAAAACCCTATATCTCAACTCGGTTAAATTACGCCTCGTGATGGGTGTTTATTCGTTTGTGTTTGGGTGGAAGCTTGCGCTCTTTACCAAAACCAAACAGTTTTGGTCTGTCCCATTTGTTTCAGACGCAAAACGTAAAAAATATTTGAATGTGGTAAGCAAAGATTTGCAGCGCGACATTAAAAAAGGAAAATAGTCATTATGAAAAAGATCGTTATTATACTCGTTTCAGCTATATTGAGCATTCATTCTACAGCTGTGGCACAAGACACCGAAATACAACCTTACGAAGTTATCAAAGCTATTGACAGTCTTGAAATTCGTTTTTATCCAAGTGCAACATTGGTCCAAACCAGTGGTGGCAATAACTTTGGCAAGTTGTTCCGCTATATTTCTGGCAGCAATGAGGCTGAAGAAAAAATTGCCATGACAGCGCCTGTTTATATGAATGAAGACAAATCCGAAATGGCCTTTGTGATGCCGCTTGATGTGCATCAAAAAGGAGCTCCTGAACCCATGGGCAAAAATGTGTCACTGCGCGTAACCGAGCCTCGCTATGTAGCTGCCATTCGTTATGGCGGATATACAAATACAAGCAAAGAGGCAATACACTCAAAACGACTCTTGAAAATTCTCGAAGATAACAACATAGAGGTTAAAGGAGCTATTGAGTATTTGGGTTATGATAGCCCTTATAAATTCTACAACCGCCGCAATGAGGTCATGGTGGAAATTGCCTTTAATGAATAAAAATACATAGCATGCCAATTGAAGAAAAACTCAATGCCTGGTCGCATGGTTTGGGTGTTGGTTTGGGGATAGCTGCGTTGGTCTTAATGCTTTTGGGCGTCGATCAAACCAATCCCTATGGGCTGTTTAGTGTTATTGTTTACGGGCTATCCATCATCTTGTTATTTTTGGCATCTACGTGCTATCACGCCATAACGTCAAGTAAACGCAAGCACTACTTTCGGATTGCCGATCACATTGGTATTTACCTACTCATTGCAGGCACATATACCCCTGTGCTCTTGATTGCTATTCCCCATGGCTTGGGCTGGACGCTGTTTTGGGTGGTCTGGGGCATTGCTGCCTTTGGACTCATCTTAAAACTCTTTTTTACGGGTCGTTTTGAACGATTTTCTACCTTTTTATATCTGGCAATGGGCTGGTTGGCCGTTATCCCGTATGCCGAACTCACTACGGCCCTAGATGCCAAAGCCTTGGCATTGCTGATTGGCGGAGGTGTGGCCTATACCGTTGGTGTGTTGTTCTACGCTATCGAAAAAATCCCTTACAACCATTTTATATGGCATCTGTTTGTATTGGGCGGTGCAAGCTGCCACTTCTTTATGGTGTATTTGTATGTGATCTAAGATTTTGACCGGCATATAGACTTCAAGTCACAAATACGCCTACTAATCCCCTTCGTTTTTCTATTTTTGCCAAAACCTTTAGATGAATATTCTTATCCTTGGCAATGGCGGTAGAGAACATACCTTTTGTTGGAAGCTTTCCCAAAGTGTATTTCAGCCCAGCCTATTCATTGCCCCTGGAAATGCGGGTACTGCACAACTGGGCACCAATATTGACATCAATCCCACGGACCTTGAAGCCGTAGCAACAGCTGTTAGCAGCCATGCCATAGACCTTATTTTAGTAGGACCCGAAGCACCGCTAGTTGCAGGTATTCACGACCATATCGCCAACCACCCCACACTGAGCCATATTCCTGTTATTGGTCCAAAAGAAGAAGCTGCACAACTCGAAGGCAGCAAGGCATACGCAAAAGCATTTATGGAGCGACACAACATTCCCACTGCACCCTACAAACAATTTGATGCCCAATCGCTTGATGAAGGATTGGTCTATTTGGAAACCATCTCTGCCCCTTATGTACTAAAGGCCGATGGTCTGGCGGCAGGAAAAGGCGTACTCATCATCCATGAGCTCGAAGAAGCCAAAACAGCACTTACCGATATGCTTGCCAACAAAAAATTTGGCGCAGCAAGCGAACAAGTGGTTATTGAAGGCTTTTTGGAAGGAATTGAACTTTCTTGTTTTGTGCTTACCGATGGAGAAAGTCATGTAACCTTCCCTTTTGCCAAAGACTACAAGCGCATAGGCGAGGGCGATACGGGGCTTAATACAGGTGGTATGGGCGCTGTGTCTCCTGTTCCCTTTAATGATCCTGTTTTCAAACAAAAAATTCACGATCGCATCATAATTCCCACCATGCAAGGGCTTAAAAAAGACAAGCTTGATTTTATTGGCTTTGTCTTTATTGGTCTTATCCGCGTTGGTGACGATCCCTTTGTGATTGAATACAATGTACGCATGGGTGATCCCGAAACCCAAGTGGTCTTGCCACGCATCCAAAATGATATGGCAGAATTGCTGCTGGTTACTGGCGAAAAGCGTTTACACGAAGTAGCCCTTCACATTAGCCCACAAGCTGCAGCAACCGTAGTTGGTGTGTCGGGTGGATATCCAGAAGCCTACGAAAAAGGAAAGGTTATTTCTGGTTTAGCTGGAGATGGGCTGATTTTTCAAGCGGGAACTACTAAAGTTGATGATCAAATAGTAACCCATGGCGGAAGGGTTTTGGCATCGACAGGATTTGGTACCGATGTACAAGAGGCACTCACAGAAGCATACAGCAACCTATCAAACATTTCGTTTGAAGGAATGTATTTCCGAAAAGATTTAGGTTTCGATTTATAGAAACGAGTGAGAAGTAGAGTCAAAGTCCTCCTCGTTGTTGTCATTAAATTTCTTTAACTGACGTAACCAATAGAACAGGCCTGCAAAACCAACCATCAAGAACAACCAATTGAAGGCATTGGCAGCAAACCAATTGCTAGCCCCTAACTCACGTAGCATATTTAGGGGAATAAAAAGAATATCTTCAAAAAGGAAGGCAATTGCTTCAAAAATGGATTTCATAATCTTGGTTTTACCTTGCAAAAATACACCTAAAGTTGGCACAATGCAAATACATGACAGCTTTTAGATTTTGCGCTATCTTTGGAAAAAATTTCTGTTATGAATTCTGCTCATGCTTTTCAAATTTTTGAAACATGTATTTCGAAATACCACGTTTTAGACCGTGTTGATCAGCCCTTTGAAAATCTCTTCGAGCCTAAAAGTCTTGATCATTTATTATACCGAAAAAACTGGATTGATACCGTTCAATGGCACTATGAAGACCTCATTCGCGAGCCTAGTATAGACCCCATTGCGGCCTTAGAACTGAAACGTAAAATTGATGCTTCGAATCAAGACCGCACCGATATGGTAGAATATATCGACAGTTATTTTTTGCAAAAATTTAGTTCGGTAACGCATTTAGATGGTGCGACCATCAATACCGAAAGTCCGGCTTGGGCCATAGACCGCTTATCTATTTTAGCACTTAAAATTTTTCACATGCAAGAAGAAGCCAATCGCGCTACTGCCTCTGACGAGCATCGTGCTGCTTGTGCTAAAAAACTTGCTGTTTTAATGGAGCAAAAAACAGATTTATCTACCGCCATAGACCAGCTTCTCGCTGACATGGCAGCTGGCAAGAAATACATGAAAGTATACAAGCAAATGAAAATGTACAATGACGAATCCTTAAATCCCGTCCTGTACCAGAACAAATCCTAATGGCAGCCAAACACATCATGGTGCTTCGTTTCTCGGCTTTGGGCGACGTAGCCATGTGTTTACCTGTCTTGCGGTGTTTGTTCCAAAGCTATCCAGAATTACACCTAACAGTGGTGACGCTAAAACGCTTTGCACCGCTTTTCGAAGAACTCCCAAATACTACCGTTCTTAGTCCTGATTTTGGTGGGGCGCACAAAGGAATTGGTGGGCTCTATCGGCTCTACAAAACCCTGCTTGCACAACGGCCAAATGCCATTGCTGATTTGCATAATGTATTGCGCACCAAAATACTACGCAGCTATTTCGCCCCCAGATTCTGGATACGAAAAGCAGTACTTGACAAAGGCAGAAAAGCAAAAAAACAACTTACGAGAGCACGTCAAAAAACCTTGGTGCCATTGGTTCCGCAAATTCACCGCTATGCCCAAGTATTTGAGCGGTTGGGTTTTCCAGTCTCGCTAAACAGCCATGAATTCCCGCCAAAACCGCTTTGTCCCAATACAGCAGCGCTGAAGCCAGACCAAGACAAAAAGTGGATTGGCGTAGCGCCTTTTGCAGCCCATAAAGGCAAGCAATATCCCCTAGACCTCATGCAAAAGGTCGTTGCCTTTTTGCAACAAGACTATCAAATTATTTTATTTGGTTTTGGACGTGAAGAACGTGCGCAACTTGATGTTTGGGCAAAGGCCTATCAAAATGTGGTTAACGCAACCAGTGTATATGCTTTTGATGCGGAGTTGCGCCTTATCGCACAATTGGATCTTATGATTTCGATGGATTCGGCAAACGGACACTTGGCTGCCAATTACAATATCCCTGTTATTAGCCTTTGGGGTGCCACACATCCTTGTCTGGGTTTTGCCCCTTTTGGACAAGCAGACTCCAATAGCCTGACAGCAGATCGCCAACAATATCCCTTATTACCAACTGCTGTTTACGGAAATAAAATCCGTCGTGGCTATGAGGACGCCATGCGTAGTATAGCGCCCAAAAGCGTTATAGAATTGGCGCTTGAGCTATTGACCTAAACTAAAGTCCAAAAAATCTATATTTGTTTTATCTCGCTTTATATGTTTAGAAAGTTTATTTATCTGCAGTGGAAGTCTTTTTTTAGGGCTGCTGGTGTTGCCACCAAACTTGCTCAAAAAATCTTGATTGGGATTGTTTGGGCCTATTTTGCATTTGTTTTTACAGGTCTTGCGTTTATCGCATTTTATGGAATTCAAGACGATTTTGGTTTAGACCCATTTCCTACAGTGAGCGGGTTTTTGATTTATGCCTTTGTCTTATGGATCGTGATCCGCTATTTTATTCAAAAAATGCCCATGGTGCATGTGCAGCCTTTATTGGCCTTGCCTTTTTCAAAAAAGAGTATAGTGCATTTTGGACTGACCAAAAGCGTTATCAGTTTTTTTAATATTATTAATCTGTTCTTTTTTATTCCGTTTGGCTTAATACTTCTCAAAGAAGACTACAGCCTGTGGGGAGTTATAAGTTGGTGGGTGAGCATTGGTTGTGTTATTTTGGCAACCAATTTTTTAAACGTATTGCTCAACAGTCAAGATAAGTTGTTGCTAATCGCTGCCGTAGTTTTAGTTGGCTTGTATGGCTTACAGTATTATGAGATTTTTGATATTACTGCTTTTTCAGAACCCGTCTTTATGGCCCCTTATCACCAACCTCTTTGGGCCTTGGTCCCCATAGCACTTATGTTGTTTTCATACCGCTGGAGTTTTAAGCACTTTTTGAAGGAATTATATATGGACAGCGATCAAATGCGTCCTAAAAAAGAAGTGCAACGCGCCACCGAACTCAAATGGTTGGATGGTTTTGGGCGCACTTCCTTTTTTTTGAAGAATGACATTCGACTCATTGTCCGCAACAAACGCGCACGTATGGCCGTATGGATGGGCTTTGCCTTTTTATTTTATGGGCTTATTTTTATGATGGATATTTACGATTCGCCTGTGACCAAGGTGTTTGTTGGGATTTTTGTCAGTGGTGGTTTTCTGTTCAGTTTCGGTCAGTTTGTGCCCAGCTGGGACAGTGGCTACTACCCACTCATGATGACACAAAACATTCCTTACAAAGAATACCTAAAATCAAAGTGGTGGTTGGTCGTTGTGGGTACTTTAGTGAGCATTCCTTTGGCAAGCTTCTATATCTTTTTTAGTTGGGAAAGCTACTTCGCAATTATCGCTGGAGGCATCTATAATATTGGCATAAATGCCCATATGGTACTGCTTTCAGGCGCCTATACAAGAACACCTATTGATCTCAATTCCATGCAGCGGGCCTTTGGTGATAAAAAGTCTTTTAATGTAAAAACGATCCTGCTGGGAATACCAAAAATATTTCTCCCCGTGTTTATTTTTTACATTGGGGTTTTGGTGCACAGCAAGCTTATGGGCTTTATACTCATAGGTGTCGTTGGTATCTTAGGATTTGCATTGAGAAACCTTGTTTTTGGTTGGATTGAAAAAGTCTACCAAGAAGAAAAATACGATACACTTGCCGCTTATAAACAAAAAAACATATGATTGATATTAACCTCCTTTCGAAAAAATACGGCGAACAAACAGTGCTCGACATAGATCGACTAAACATCCCTAATGGACAGACTTTTGGACTTGTGGGCAACAATGGCGCAGGAAAAACCACTCTATTTAGTCTTATCTTAGATCTGATTGAGCCTACCACTGGCGTGGTAAAAAACAATGAAGTAGTGGTTTCAAAGGATGAGCGCTGGAAAACACATACCGCTGCTTTTGTCGATGAGCAATTCCTTATTGGCTACCTAACCCCCGAAGAATATTTTTATTTTGTGGGAGGCTTACGCAATATGAAAAAGAATGCCATTACGGCTGCTTTAGAGCCCTATAAAGACTTTTTTCACGGCGAAGTATTGGGACAAAAAAAGTATATCCGTGATCTGTCTAAAGGAAATCAAAAAAAGGTAGGTATTGTTGGAACGCTCTTGTCCAATACCCCTTTGGTTATCTTAGACGAGCCTTTTGCTAACCTAGACCCCACCACACAAATTCGCCTCAAAAAACTGTTAAAACAAGAGGCTAGCGCAACTGGGAAAACCTTTCTAATCTCCAGTCACGACCTGCAACACGTCACCGATGTATGTGATCGAATTGTGGTCCTTAACAAAGGGAAAATAGTACGAGACGAAAGAACATCTTCCAAAACACTTCAGGAGCTTGAAGCTTTTTTTCAAGAGCAGCTGTAGTTTATATATACTAAAGGCCAATATTTTGAGTTTTTATCATAGGTTTACAACATGAGAAAAGTCGTTCTTTTTTGTGCAGTTATTTTGGTCGCCATAGGGTGTTCTACCAAAAAAGATGCTGCTATGAATCGCTTCTATCACAAAACCACTTCTAAGTTTAATCCGCTCTTTAACGGAGAAGAAGCTCTGCGCTACGGGCTTTTGGACATCACGCTAAATCATAACGATAACTATTGGCTGCGTCTACCTGTTGATCCTTATATCTTGCCAGAGGCTTATGCGTCTGAAGAGATCACTAAGAACGAATTTTTTGACCGCGCACAAGACAAAGCAGTGCTTACTGTACAAAAACACTCCATGCTTATTAAAGGAGAACAGCGCAACAATGAAATTGCAAAAGCCTATTTACTGTTGGGTAAGGCACGGTATTACAACGGTAAATATCTTCAAGCTATTGAGGCGTTTACTTATTTATTAAAAAACATGTCGGGAGATGATTTGGCAGTTGAAGCGGAACTCTGGCGATCAAAGAGTTATTTAGCTTTGGAGCAGTACGAGAGAGCAGCACGAGAACTCATCAATATTGCCTACTCAGGGTCACTCACCAGTGAACAATATGCCGTAAGTCAAGCAGCCTTAGCAGATGCCCTGTTGAAAGCGGAAAAAGACAGCTTAGCTACCGAATCATTAAGAAACGCTTTTGCTACAGAAAAATCAGCCTACAAAAGAGGGCGATATGCCTATTTATTGGGGCAGATTTATGAAGATTTAAATTATGCCGATTCTGCCATAGTTGCTTACCAGTACGTTTTGGATTTGAACCGCCGTCTGCCCCGTGAGCTGTGGATTCACGCCCGACTGGCACAACTCAAAAACAATACACCCAAGGATGAAGAAACACTAAACGCTTACAAACGATTGTTACGTAGCGATGAAGACCGAAGGTTTAGAGACAAAATTCACTATTTTTATGGAACCTACCTGCTCAAAGGTGCGGATACTATCAATGCAGAATCAGAATTAAATGCATCGCTACAAAACAAAACCAATGATGCCTATCTCAAGTCGTTGATTTATGAGCAATTGGCACTCAATCGCCTAGACCAGGTGGCTTTTGTTAAAGCAGGTGCTTATTTGGACAGCACCCTTCAAAACCTTGCCAAGGAGACACGGCGTTACAGGAAAGTGAAACGACAACGTAAAAAACTTGATGACATTATCAATTATGAAAAAACAATTACGGAGACCGACAGCCTGCTATTATTGATTGATATGCCAGAAGATAGCCAAAAAGCCGTTGTGGATGCTTATATCAAAAAGATAATTTCAGACAAAGAAAAAGCTGAAGCTGGATCCAAAGAGGGAACTGGTGGAAGCATTGCGATGCTTGGCGACTTTTACTTTTACAATAGCCGTCAAGTAGCAAATGGAAAACTCCGTTTTAATCAGAACTGGGCGAACATTGAATTGGCAGACAACTGGAAGTATAGCCCTAAAAAAAGCATTGCTGTTGAAGAAGAAACATCAGAAATTGAAGTTACTGATGAAGGCTTAGACCCCGCCTTAGATCCAACAACGTATTTGACTCAAATTCCTCCTCCAGAAGCTCGCGACAGCTTGCGCCTTCTTCAAAACGAAGCCTACTTTCAAGCGGGCTTGGCCTATAAAGAACAGTTTCTAATTAAAGATTTTGCTATTGCCCGATTCCATTCCCTCATGGATGGTAATCCCGATGTGCGTTATATTCCACCAACGCTATATCATATGTATGAGTTGTATCAGGACAACCCCACCGAACAACGCAAATGGCGTTCACGAATACTAACAGAGTATCCGGAAAGTGATTATGCCAAAATAATACAGAATCCCGAGGCCTTGGCGCAAACATTGGCGTCCAATCAAGCCGCCATAAAGGCTGCTAAAGAAAAATTTAACGCCCAAGAATTTAATGCTGTGATTGAAGAAAGTGAGCGTTTTATTTCGCAACTTACAGATAAAGAACTCCAAGCAGCATGGGCATTACTTCGGGCTACTGCCCTTGGGAGGCTGGATGGGCTAGTAGCCTATAAAAACGCTTTGACTATACTTGTGCAAAGCTATCCTAAAACCCAAGGCGCACAAAAGGCACAAGTACAACTTGATGGCTTTGACGTTTATAACGATCTAGCGCTGGGCGAAGTCGAAAAAGCAAAAATCGTTTTCCTCAGGACCTTAGAAGATCGCGAGCAATCAGAAGAGGACAAGACATGGCTTGAATCTTGGTTTACCGAAGAAGGAATTGAAATGGTGTTGCGGGTATCAATTGATGTATTTAACCGTGATGTAGAGACGTTGGTTGTTCACGGTTTTAGCTCTTTAAAAAGTGCAAAAGAAACAGCTGCACTTTTACGTAAAAACAACCCGCGTTTGTTAGCTTCTAAAAATGTTGTAATTTCGACGTCCCAATATCGGAATGCTTTAGTTAGTAAACGCCTAGAAAAATTGGAAAATTAAGTGACATGTTTTCAGAAAAAAAACAAAAAAATATGGATTCAAAAAATAATGTAAAAATCAATTTTGTAGAACCCAATACTAAGATTATTGGTGAAATTGAATCTAAGTCTGACTTCCGTATAGACGGGACTTTAGAGGGTAAAATCAATACTTCGGGCCGTGTTGTCATTGGCAAAGAAGGAACTGTTAATGGTGAAGTACTTTGTGGCTATGCCGATATCATTGGTAATTTCAATGGTAGCCTATCTGTAGACGGACTGTTAACGATCAAATCTGATGGTATCGTAGAAGGACAAGTTACTGTTGGCAAGCTTGCTGTTGAATCTGGTGCCACATTAAACGCACAATGTAGCATGAAAGCTGCATCCGTAAAGTCAATGGTTGATGAAAAAAACCCAAAAGCCGAAAAAACGGCCTAAAACTTGGGCGATCCTTTCAGGACTAACCGTTCAAATGGGCGTTAGCCTATTTCTAGCATCTGTTGGCGGAAAAGCCCTTGATTTGCGCTGGGAAACAGGCAAAACCATGACCTTATTGCTGCTTATGTTGGTGCTAGCTGTTAACATCTACGGACTGGTTAAATTCTTAAATCGATACGAATAGCTTCAGATCACTTTTTTACCCATTTGTTTTTTGCGGTTTACATTATCCTTAATCAAAAAATGAGGCTTAATTTTTTCACCGTATTATCTTTTTTTCTTGTAGCTAAAATTGTACATTTGCAGCGTTTAAATTTCAACGAAACGTCAAGATTAAAGCAAAACCATTGAAAAGAGCACTTTTTGTATTTTTTACGCTTCTTTCAGCAACTCACACATTTGCCGTTTCTAATGATAAGGAACCTGAAAAAAAAGGCTCACTTAAGGAAGAAATCAAAGATTACATCCAACACCACTTAAAAGACTCTCACGACTTCTATTTAGGTTCTTATAAAGACGGTGATAAAAAGAAATACATTGGCTACATCGGACTTCCTGTAATTTTGTGGGACAACGGACTTGTGATGTTCTCGTCTGCCAAATTCAAGCACGGCAAAGCGATAGTGTCAAAAGGAAGCAGCCATTACAAGCTTTACCACGGAAAAATTTATAAGACTGATCAAGCGGGCACCATAAACTATGATGATGCGTATCACGCAGTAAACGAAAAACCACTTGATCTTTCGATGACCAAAAGCGTTATAACCATGCTATTTACGGCATTCTTGATGTTTTTCTTGTTCCGCTCTTTGGCGCAGTCCTATCATAAAAACGGGGGCGTTGCTGCTGGTTTAGGTCGATTCTTTGAGCCCATAATTTTATACGTCCGCGACGATATTGCTATCCCCAACATTGGAGAAAAACACCACGGTCGCTACATGAGCTTTTTGCTAACCGTATTTTTCTTTATTTGGTTTTTAAATCTCTTAGGGCTTACTCCTTTAGGTATTAATGTTACAGGTAATATTGCTGTTACTTTTGGATTAGCTTTACTTACTTTTTTATTGACCAATTTGACCGCCAACAAGAATTATTGGGCACACATCTTTTGGATGCCAGGTGTTCCTATCCCGATGAAAATTCTTTTAATGCCCATTGAACTATTGGGTGTCATTATCAAACCTTTTTCTTTATTGATCCGTTTGTATGCCAACATGCAAGCAGGACACATTGTATTGATGAGTCTTATTGGGCTTATGTTTATTTTTAACAACTGGCTAGGTAGCAGCTTGTCCTTTTTATTGGCCTTTGCTATCTCCCTAATCGAATTATTAGTGGCCGCATTACAGGCCTATATATTCACCATGTTATCGGCACTCTATTTTGGGTTTGCCGTAGAAGAACATCATGATGAAGCGCATTAAACACAAACATTAACAATTAAATATATACACATGGAAATTCCAGTAATCGTAGGTGCAGGTCTAGTCGTAATCGGCGTAGGTATGGGAATCGGTAGAATCGGTGGCTCAGCTATGGAAGCTATTGCTCGTCAACCTGAAGCATACGGGAAAATTCAAACAGCTATGTTGATTGCAGCCGCTCTTATTGAAGGGATTGGTTTTGCAGCACTATTTGCTGTATAGTAAGAACACAAGTTTTAGATAAGCAGCGGCTAGGCTACTGCTTATCTTACTCAAATACAACCCTATGGAAAAATTATTAGGCGAATTTTCGTTTGGTTTGTTTATATGGCAGACAGCAATTGTGGTGGCACTTATTTTATTGCTCCGCAAATTTGCATGGAAACCCATCCTAAACACCATTAACGAAAGAGAATCGGGCATTCGCTCGGCTATGAAATCGGCAGAAGAGGCGCGTGCAGAAATGCAAAACCTACAAGCCGACAACGAGCGTATTCTAAAGGAAGCCCGTGCAGAAAGAGACGGCTTACTAAAAGAAGCGCGTGAGCTACGTCAAAAAATGATTGATGATGCCAAAGGCGAAGCTAAAGACCAAGCAGAACAGCTAATTGCCCAAGCAAAAGCTGCCATTGAAAGTGAAAAACAAGTGGCCATTACTTCGCTTAAAAACGAAGTAGCTGACCTATCGCTTCAAATTGCAGAAACGCTTACAAAAGAGCAACTCTCTTCTGACAAAAAGCAAACCGAATTAGTAAAAAAGTTACTTAAAGACGTAGATCTCAAGGCATGATAGGAACAAGAGCCGCATTGCGATATGCTAAAGCAGTTGTGCAAAAGGCCATTGAAGATGGTCAATTGGATGCGCTAGCCAAAGACATGGAAACTGTGTACGATACCGTACAGGGCAACCGTGACTTGGAAGCTGTTTTACAAAGCCCTGTTATTAGCAGCGACTTAAAGCACAATGCACTTCAAGCTGTTTTTGCACAGTGCAGCGATGCAGGCAAGAACCTATTACGCTTAGTAGCTGAAAATAACCGTACGCACAACCTCGATGGTATTGCGCTTAAGGTTAAAGAGCTTTATCAAAAACATTTGGGGTTGGTTGAGGCAATTGCCACAACAGCAGTGCCTATTACCCCCGAATTGGAAAAAGAAATTTTGGCTAAAGTGGCCACACTTACAGACAAGAAAGTGACCCTAGTCAACAAAGTAGACCCTACCATCATTGGTGGGTTTATACTACAAATTGATGATGTAGCCCTCAATGCGAGTGTCGCACATCAACTCAACTCATTAAAACAAACGTTACGTTCAAACGCAATATCATGGCAGAAGTAAAAGCCGCGGAAGTATCCGCAATACTAAAACAGCAATTAACAGGATTTGACAGCAGTGTCTCTTTAGACGAAGTAGGATCGGTACTCCAAGTGGGTGACGGTATTGCTCGTGTATACGGTTTATCCAATGCGCAATATGGCGAGTTAGTAACTTTCGGCTCTGGATTGGAAGGAATCGTACTTAACCTTGAGGAAGACAACGTAGGGGTAGTACTCTTAGGTCCTTCTAAAGGAATTAAAGAAGGAGATACCGTTAAGCGTACACAACGCATTGCCTCTATTAATGTAGGCGAAGGAGTTGTTGGTCGTGTAGTTAATACACTGGGTATGCCTATTGATGGCAAAGGTCCTATTGAAGGGGAAACCATTGAAATGCCCTTAGAGCGTAAGGCGCCAGGGGTAATTTACCGCCAACCGGTAAACGAACCTCTTCAAACGGGAATCAAATCCATTGATGCCATGATACCAGTAGGACGTGGACAACGTGAGTTGGTTATTGGTGACCGTCAAACAGGTAAAACAACCGTGTGTATTGACACCATCCTTAACCAAAAAGAATTTTACGATGCAGGTGAGCCTGTATTCTGTATCTATGTAGCCATCGGACAAAAAGCATCTACGGTTGCTGGAATTGCAAATACACTTCAGGAAAAAGGTGCCATGGCCTACACAACTATAGTAGCGGCAAACGCATCGGATCCTGCGCCTATGCAGGTTTATGCTCCTTTTGCGGGCGCAGCCATTGGCGAATATTTCCGTGATACAGGTCGTCCAGCTCTGATTATTTATGATGATTTGTCTAAGCAAGCGGTTGCTTATCGTGAAGTATCGTTGCTGCTTCGTCGCCCTCCGGGACGTGAAGCTTACCCTGGGGATGTATTCTACTTACACTCGCGCTTGCTAGAGCGTGCAGCAAAAGTAATTGCAGACGACAAGATTGCCAAACAAATGAATGACTTACCTGAAGGGCTTAAGTCTAAAGTTAAAGGGGGTGGTTCATTAACTGCTTTGCCTATTATTGAAACACAAGCAGGTGATGTATCTGCCTATATCCCTACCAACGTAATTTCAATTACCGATGGTCAAATATTCTTGGAATCTGATTTATTTAACTCGGGTGTACGTCCTGCCATTAACGTAGGTATTTCGGTATCTCGTGTAGGGGGTTCAGCACAAATTAAATCCATGAAAAAAGTAGCTGGTACACTTAAACTTGATCAAGCTCAGTTCCGTGAGTTGGAAGCCTTTGCCAAGTTTGGTTCTGACTTAGATGCAGCTACCATGAATGTGATTGAGAAAGGAAAGCGCAATGTGGAAATCCTAAAACAAGCCCAAAACGATCCGTTTACGGTTGAAGATCAGATTGCCATCATTTTTGCTGGATCTAAAAACTTATTGCGCCAAGTTCCGGTGAACAAGGTCAAAGAGTTTGAACAAGGCTATTTAGAGTTACTTAAAGCCAAGCATCAAGTTGTGCTTGATACGCTTAAAACAGGCAAACTTACAGACGAAGTTACAGAAACCTTGACCAAAGTAGCCACTGACTTAGCCGCTCAATACGCATAATTAATGGCAAACCTTAAGGAAATACGCAACAGGATAAGCTCTGTATCTTCAACGATGCAGATTACCAGTGCCATGAAAATGGTATCGGCAGCCAAGCTCAAAAAAGCGCAAGATGCCATTACGGCCATGCGCCCATATGCAGCCAAGCTTACCGAATTGCTACAAAACTTAAGTGGTGCCCAAGACAACGAGAGTCCGTATACAAGTGCACGCCCTGTTAAGCGCATACTTTATGTAGCCATCACTTCCAATCGTGGTCTCTGTGGGGGATTCAACGCCAATATTGTCAAAGAGGTCAAAGCCCATGCTGCTAGGGCAAAAGCAGCCACCGCTGTGTTTACTGTTGGTAAAAAAGGAAATGATATTTTGAGTAAAGACTTTGATATGGAAGGACACGAAACCGCCATATTTGATGATTTGACCTATGCCAATGCTACTGAACTTGCTCAGCAACTTATGGATGGTTTTGTAAACGAAGCTTACGACGAGGTACATTTGGTATACAATAGGTTTAAGAATGCTGCTACGCAATTGGTAACTGTAGAGCCGTTTTTGCCCTTAGTGCCTGAAGCTAATGAAGCTCAAACAGATACAGATTACATCTACGAGCCGGGCAAAGAAGCCATTTTCAATACCCTCCTCCCGAAAGCGCTTAAAATGCAATTGTTTAAAGCACTTCGTGATTCCTTTGCTAGTGAGCATGGGGCACGTATGACTGCCATGCACAAGGCTACAGATAATGCAACCGAGCTTCGCGATCAGCTGAAGCTGACATACAACAAAGCACGTCAGGCAGCGATTACCAACGAAATCCTAGAGATTGTAGGTGGCGCCGAAGCACTGAACGGCTAATTCTATTTCCTTTTTTTGATTTTCCTTCTAGAAAAAGTGCTTCCTTGTTGAAGACTGTAATATATGGCTTGTATTGATGCTAACAACAAGCCTAATGCACGACTGACAGCCCTCTCACACATCCTAGACCTTACACCTTACCACTAAGTATCGCTACCATTATCTCGGCTTTCATTGCTCATGAGCGCGAATGGTTTAGAACTTATTTTTTGATTTGATCTCTTCAAAGGCACTTTTTGTACTTTTGTACATATGAAGATTCGTATTGTTAACCAATCTGCCCACGCACTTCCCTCATACGAAACGCTAGCCTCCGCTGGTATGGATTTGCGTGCGCATATAATAGAACCCATTACACTCCACCCCTTAGAAAGAGCGCTTGTCAAAACAGGACTGTCCATGGAACTTCCCATAGGATTAGAAGCTCAAGTGCGCCCCAGGAGTGGTTTGGCGCTTAAAAAAGGAATTAGCGTACTCAATGCGCCCGGTACAATTGATGCAGACTACAGAGGCGAAATTGGCGTTATCCTTATAAACTTATCTGGCGAACCTTTTACAATAACTCCAGGTGATCGCATTGCGCAATTGGTAATCGCCAAGCACGAGCGAGCAGAGTGGGTCGAAGTCGATTCTCTTAAAGAAACAGCTAGAGGAACAGGCGGTTTTGGTAGCACAGGAATAAAATAACATATGAAGATAATCGTTCCCATGGCGGGTAGAGGCTCCCGCTTACGCCCACATACACTCACGGTGCCCAAGCCACTAATTCCAGTAGCTGGAGAACCTATCGTTCATCGATTGGTTCGTGATATTGCCAAACTACTTCCTGAACCCGTTAGTGAAATTGCCTATGTGCTAGGCGACCCTGCCTACTTTGGTGAGGCAGTCGTTGCGTCGCTTACAAAACTGTCTGAAAGCCTTGGCGCCAAAACAAGTATTTACCGCCAAGATCAACCCCTTGGAACAGGGCATGCAATAATGTGTGCAGCGCCTTCACTCTCTGGCCCTGCTGTTATTGCCTATGCCGATACATTAATACGGGCTGATCTAACCCTTGACCCAGAAGCAGACAGCGTTATTTGGGTAAAACAAGTAGAAAACCCAGAACAGTTTGGTGTTGTACAACTTGACAGTACAGGAGCCATTAATGCGTTGGTGGAAAAGCCCCGTGATTTTGTCTCAGACTTAGCGGTAATTGGAATATATTATTTTAAGGATGTAAAGCTATTAAAAAATGCATTACAAGGCGTATTGGATGAAAAGCTAACCAATGGTGGTGAATACCAAATCAACGACGGTATTTTGCGCATGATGGAAAATGGCAAGCGCTTTGTTCCGGGAGAGGTAAGTGCTTGGATGGACTGTGGGAACCCTGCGGTAACCGTCGAAACCAATGGCCGAATGCTAGATTATTTGGCAGCAGAAGGGGCAAATCTTGTTGGCAAGGTTACCTTAGAAAATAGTCAAATTATTGCCCCTTGTTTCATTGGAGAGGGCGTTGTCCTTAAAAACACAACTGTTGGGCCGAATGTATCCATTGGAGCCAATACCTTTGTAAAAGACAGTATGATTAAAAACAGTGTGATTCAAACAAACTGCCACATTGAAAAATCGCATTTAGACGGCGCTATGATTGGAAATCACGTTCGTTATAGTGGAACTCAAAAAAAAGTCAGTATTGGCGATTATTCTGAATTGGAATAGAAAATGAAAAAAAGGGGGGTTATTGGAATTTTATTGCTAATGCATATGGGGTGTAAGTCCCTATCACCCGTAACAACAACCGACGTTATTGATACTCGTTTGCGTCCTAGAACAGTACAACAACAAATTGAAGAAAACGAACTGCGCTTTGAACGTTTACAATGGCGCGGGCAAGCCTCTCTTGAACAAGAGGGAAAGCGACAAAAATTTAGCGTCACAGTAAGGCTAAAGCAAGGAGAAGGAATTTGGGTAAGCGGGTCTGTGATTGTACCCTTGGCACGTGTTCTCATAACGCCCAAGCAGCTTCAGTTTTATGAAAAGATAAATAGGCGCTACGCACAGATTGATTTTCAGCAAGTAAAAAAGCAAATGGGTGTACCGGTTGACTATGAAATGATTGAGCGCATCATCACAGCAGGTCCACTGGATACACGAGCCCTAAAACGAGCAAAACTTACGTTTTCACAAAACAACTACATACTTAGCTCACGCAAAAAAGGGGTTTCACTGAAATGGACATATGATGCTGCTTATAGGCTGGTCTCTCAAGAGTTTTCAAACGGTGAAACGTCTGTTCGCGTAGATTATAATGGATATCGACGAATTGACAACCAATGGTTGCCCCAGCAACTTAGGGCCAGCTTTAGAGGAGTAGACAAAACTACCGTCTTGAAATTGCAATACAAACAAACGCAATTAAACGCCAATTTTCAAATGCCCTATGAAATCCCAAAAGGGTACTCAAAAATTAAGTTATGAAGAAACAATGGGTTTGGCTTTTAATGCTTATCCCTGTTTTGAGCTTAGCTCAAGACAAAAAAGCAGCACTTAAAGCACAAAAAAAGCTCCTTCAGCAAGAAATTGTTCAGATAAATGCATTGATAAAAACAAGTGCTAAAAAACGCGCCAATGTCCTAACTCGAGTAGAAACAGTTCAACTAAAAATGGATCGGCAAGATGAATTGATTCGACTCACCAACCGACAAATAAATAGACTCAACCAAGAAATAAATATAAATCTGCGTAATATAGAAAAGCTGAGGGCAGAACTCATGTCACTAAAAAAAGATTATGCCGAAATGGTTGTTTCTGCTCGAAAAAATAAATCTTACCAAAATCGTTTGATGTTCTTGCTCTCTTCTGAAAGTTTTTGGCAAGCTTACAAGCGTATGGCTTATATGAAACAGTATGCCGCCTACCGCAAACAACAAGGAGAACAGATAGCTGCCAAAACCAAAGCCTTGCAGCAGTACACCACAGACTTGGTAGGACAACGCAAGGACAAAAAGCAACTCATTGAACAAAATAGAAAATCGCAAAAAGAATTAGACAGTATTAAAAAAAGACAAAATACACTCTTTCTAGAACTGAAAAAAAGGGAAAAAAATTACGCTGCACAAATCAAGAAAAAACAAAAAAAACAAGAGGAAATTGATAAAGAAATAACCCGTCTTATTCGAGAGGCTATTGCTGCATCGAACAAAAAGGCAGGTACGAAAACAACAAACTTTGTGTTAACACCAGAAGCTAAAGCCCTCGCTGCTAGCTTTGTGTCCAACAAAGGCCGCTTGCCTTGGCCGGTTGAAAAAGGAATTGTTACCAAGCGTTTTGGCACTCAACGGCACCCTGTTGTACGCACCACTACCATCAAAAGCAATGGGGTAACATTTTCAGTCCCTGCAAGAGCAACCGCTCGAAGTGTCTTTGAAGGGAAAGTATTGAACATTGTTCAATTTAAAGGTAGTAATCCGATAGTCCTAATTCAGCATGGTAACTATATTACGAGCTACAAGAATCTCAGTAAGGTTTATGTGAAAAAAGGTGACCGTATTACTGCCAAACAGGCTATTGGACAAATATTCACAAATAAAGACACGGGCAAGACAGCACTACAGTTCAGCCTTTTTTATAATACCATACCACAAAATCCTGCTTTGTGGTTATATCAAATGAAATAAGCGTTTATTGTTTGACAAGCTTTATTCTCAATGTCGTTCCTTTGTGTATCAATCTTAATATATAAATCCCTGTCTTCAAATGGGGAGCGTCAAAATTCTGATGAACTAGTTTAGTTAAAATACGCTCACCTAAAAGGTTATAGATAGTTTTTTAACGCTTTAGGTCAATCCATCGACATTGAGCTTTTGTGAAACAAGGCTGGAATAGATAATTTGTACTGATATTTTCGCTGCTTCTAAACTTATATCGGCATTTGCCACATTAGCATAGGGGGCCTGTCTTAAACTCCAATGTGCTTGGCGTTTTGAGAAATAATTTGCTGCGTCTAAAGATACATTTTCATTGAACTGAATCATTTTACCTTAGCCCATTAATAAGCCTTTGTCAGTTGGATCATCGCTGTTATAAACAACAGGTTTGGGCGTTTAAAAGCAAGCGACTATAAAAAGAAAGAGTGTGTTTATGGGTTTGGTTATTAAAATATTAGTAAAAAAATATAAACAAAGAGATCGGAGTTACAAGAATTATAGTCGTTGCTATCGCAGCTTGGCTATGTATTTGCCCACCATATCAAACTCAACATTTACCAAATCACCTTTTTGTAATTGGTGAAAAACCGTATGCTCATAGGTATATGGAATAATGGCTACTCCAAAAGTATTGGATGCCGAACCTACAACAGTCAAGCTAGTGCCATTTACACAAATTGAGCCTTTTTCAATGGTGATATTGTTAGAATTTTCACTGTATTCAAATCGATACAACCAACTGCCATTCTGATCTTCCACGCTAATACAGCTCGCTACTTCATCAACATGACCTTGTACCATGTGCCCATCTAGCCTGTCCCCAAGTCGCATGGCGCGTTCAAGATTAATTTTGTCTCCAACACTCCATTGCTTGAGTGCGGTTTTATCTAAGGTTTCTTGTATGGCTGTAACAGTATACTGATCGCCGTCAATGGCAATAACCGTAAGACATACGCCATTGTGAGCTAAACTTTGATCTATCTTAAGTTCGTGAGTAATATTGCTCGAAAGGGAATAGTGAACATTTCCGCCTTCGCGTTCAATGTGTGTTATGGTACCCATTGTTTCAATGATTCCTGTAAACATAAGCGTTGAATCCTTTACCTTTGTCACGCAAAAATACACAAAATGTCTGCCTTACCCATTATTGCAATTTCTATTGGTGATCCCAATGGGGTCGGCCTTGAAATTATACTGAAAACATTTCAAGATAATCGTCTGTTTAAACGTTGCATTCCAGTGGTATACGCATGTGTAGATTTTGTAGAAAAGCAACAGGCCCTTTTTCATACACAGGTCCCTTTAGGCTCAATGAAAAAGGCTCCAAAACAAGGGATATTAAATATTGCTAGGATATGGAAAGAGTCCCCTGAAATAGCTTTTGGCAAACAAACAACTCAAGCAGGAACTGCCGCTTTTGAATCGCTACAAGCTGCTGCTACTTCAGTCAAAAAAGGGCAGGCCGATGCCCTTGTTACTGCTCCAATTAACAAGGCCGCCATAAAAAGTCTTGATTTTCCTTTTGCAGGACACACACACTATTTGGGTGCATTATGGGGGGGCAATGCCTTAATGTTGTTGGCGCATGATACACTTCGTGTTGCACTGCTAACAGATCATATTCCACTTCATGAAGTTACTGCTGCCATAACAATAGATGTAATCATACAAAAAACTAAACAGCTGGGACAAACACTAAAAAACGACTTCGGTTGCCAAGTACCTAAAATAGCGCTGTTGGGATTAAACCCACATGCAGGAGACCAAGGGGTTATTGGCAACGAGGATGATACTGTTTTGAAGCCTGCTGTTGCCGCCTTAAAAAAGGAGGGTGTTTTACTGTCTGGACCTTTTGCTGCGGATGGTTTTTTTGGACAAAAAAGGTATAAAAATTTTCATGCTGTTCTTTCTTGCTATCACGACCAAGGATTGGTTGGGTTTAAGACGTTGGCATTTGGACAAGGAGTGAACATAACCACCGGACTCCCTTTTGTTCGCACCTCTCCAGATCACGGCACTGCTTTTGATATTGCCGGAAAAGGGATTGCAAGTCATGTTTCTTTCGCTGCTGCTCTGCAGATGGCCTGTACGATTTACAATAACCGTCAAAAGAGGGATTAAATAGAGTACTGTCCCGCCAAATTTTATATATTTGCCAACTGTAATGAGCGATAATAAAAATGTTCTAGCTCCCTTTGTGCTGGCTTTCGCTGGACTAAAAGAAGGAGTACATTATTTTAATCGCGATATCACAGCTACGTTCTTTGATGCTTTTAATTACACCGAATTCAGCAGTACTGCGCTTTTTGTTCAGATTGATTTGACAAAAAAAGCCAGTATGCTTGAAGTAGAATTTACAATATCTGGACACGTTCGTGTTGGTTGTGATCTAACCAACGAATTGTTTGATTTACCGTTAAACCCAACGCATAAGTTGGTAGTAAAATTTGGCGAAACATTCAATGATGAAAATGAACATCTGCTGGTGCTCCCTCACGGATCACATCAGTTAGATCTTTCTCAAACACTGTTCGAAACCATTGTGTTAGCAGTGCCGCAAAAAAAAGTACATCCCGGTATAGAAAATGGTAGTCTTCAATCAGATTTGTTAGACCGTCTAGAGGAGTTACATCCAAGCGAAAGCACCAATGAAAGTGAAACAACGGATCCCCGGTGGGATGCGTTAAAGAAATTAAAAAAAGACTAAAACAGCTGTTATGGCACATCCTAAACGAAAAATATCCAAAACGCGTCGCGACAAACGCCGTACGCACTACAAGGCCGTAGCGCCTCAAATTGCAACTTGCTCCACCACTGGTGAAGCACATCTTTACCACCGTGCGCACTGGCATGAAGGAAAATTATACTACAGAGGCAAGGTTTTGATTGACAATTCTGCCGAAGCTGAAGCATAGTTTTTTAAGTCAAATGTATATAAAGCGCCTTTCGTAAAAGGCGCTTTTTTTGTGCATTATTGATAAGTTTTGGTCTTTTTTTGACCAAAACGAGTTGTTTTTGACTAATTTTGGCGAAAACTTGTAGAATTGTCTTTTTTGCAATTCGGCTTATATGACTACTAAAACTGCAGCCATAACCGCCGTTGGAGGCTACGTCCCCGAGCATGTGCTCACAAATGCTGATATAGAGCAACTGGTAGATACAAGTGATGAGTGGATTGTCTCACGCACAGGGATTAAAGAACGCCGTATTCTCAAACCTACTTCACTGGGTACTTCGTTTATGGCCATCAAAGCCGCTCAAAACCTTCTCGACAAAAAAAATCTTGATCCGACACAAATCGATTTGGTTATTGTGGCCACAGCAACACCTGATATGCCTGTTTCATCTACTGCGGCCTATGTCGCTACTGAAATTGGTGCAACAAACGCATTTGCCTATGACCTACAAGGGGCTTGTTCTGGTTTTTTATTCGGTATGTCAGCTGCTGCTGCATACATAAGCTCAGGCCGTTATAATAACATCTTACTTATTGGGGCAGATACCATGTCGTCTATTATTGATTATTCTGATCGCGCTACTTGTGTGATTTTCGGAGATGGCGCTGGAGCTGTTTTATTCGAACCCAACTACGAAGGGCTTGGACTTCAGGATGAAGTACTTCGTGTTGATGGCAAGGGAAGAACATATTTGAAAATTGAAGCAGGGGGTTCTATGCTACCGGCTTCAAAAGAGACCGTGTCGCAAAAACAACATTTCCTTCATCAAGAAGGTCGTCCTGTATTTAAATTTGCCGTATCTAATATGAGTGCTGCCATTACGCAAGTGATCAAACGCAACGGTTTATCAAAAGATGATATCGATTTTGTAGTTGCACATCAAGCAAACAAACGTATATTAGATGCAATATCCAATCATTTAAACCTCAAATCTGATCAGATGTTAATCAATATTGACCGTTACGGAAACACTACAGCAGCGACACTACCACTATTGCTGTGGGATTACGAAAACCTTTTAAAGAAAAATCAAAAATTACTATTCACTGCGTTTGGGGGTGGCTTCACTTGGGGAGCTAGCTACCTGACGTGGGCTTACAACTCTTAAAACAATAACCATGGAATTAAAAGAAATACAAAACCTAATAAAGTTTGTAGCCAAATCTGGGGCAAGTGAAGTAAACCTTGAGATGGGCGATATTAAAATTACCATCAAAACAGATAAGGGCGAGTCCGCAGCACCTATGGCTGTACTGCCACAATCAGCACCTGTAGCTATGCCCCCTGTTCCCGTTGCTCCTGCGCCAATTGCTGAAGCAGCAGTAACGCCGGTTGAAACAGCCGCTACTCCAGCTACAGAAACTTCAGGAGACACCATTAAGTCTCCAATTATAGGTACTTTCTACCGCAAACCGTCTCCAGACAAACCTAATTTTGTGGAAGTAGGGGATCGTGTTAACGAAGGCGATACGCTTTGTGTTATTGAAGCTATGAAACTCTTCAATGAAATTGAAGCAGAAATGAGCGGAACTATCGTAAAGATTTTGGTTGAAGACTCTACACCTGTCGAGTTTGACCAACCATTATTTGTTATTGATCCTGCCTAAAGCCAGACCTATGTTTAACAAGATTTTAATCGCCAATAGAGGCGAAATAGCACTACGTGTTATCCGAACTTGCCGTGAAATGGGAATCAAAACAGTGGCGGTATATTCAAAAGCAGATGCCGACAGTTTGCACGTCCGTTTTGCCGATGAAGCCGTTTGTATTGGCCCTGCACCAAGTAGTGAGTCTTATCTTAAGATCCCTAATATTATAGCAGCAGCTGAAATTACCAATGCAGATGCCATCCACCCAGGTTATGGGTTTTTATCTGAAAATGCCAAATTTTCTAAAATCTGTGAAGAGCACAAAATAAAATTTATTGGTGCTTCTGCGCAAATGATTCAGCAAATGGGTGACAAGGCCACTGCAAAAGCAACCATGAAAGCTGCTGGTGTGCCAACAATTCCTGGCTCTGAAGGAATTATAGAATCCTTTGATGAATGTAAAAAGCTGGCCAAAAAAGCAAAATACCCCGTAATGCTAAAAGCAACTGCCGGTGGTGGTGGAAAAGGTATGCGTGCCGTATGGAAAGAAGAAGATCTTGAAAAGTCGTGGGAAGATGCTCGTCAAGAATCTAAGGCTGCCTTTGGCAACGATGATATGTACCTAGAAAAGCTTATTGAAGAACCTCGCCATATTGAAATTCAAATTGTTGGTGATGCTTTTGGAAAAGCCTGTCATCTATCTGAACGTGATTGCTCTGTTCAAAGAAGACACCAAAAATTAACCGAAGAAACTCCTTCACCATATATGACCGATAGGCTTCGTGAACAAATGGGAGCTGCTGCGGTTAAGGCGGCAGAATTCATCAAATACGAAGGTGCAGGAACCGTTGAGTTTTTGGTTGATAAGCACCGTAATTTTTATTTTATGGAGATGAATACTCGTATTCAAGTGGAGCATCCCATAACGGAGCAAGTGATTGACTTTGACTTGATCGCTGAACAAATAAAAGTTGCTGCTGGAAAGCCAATTGAAGGAAAAAACTACATGCCAAAACTACATTCTATCGAATGTCGTATCAATGCAGAAGACCCATACAATGACTTTCGACCATCGCCTGGGATAATCAAGACGCTTCATACTCCTGGGGGCCATGGAGTGCGTTTGGATACTCACGTATATGGTGGGTATATGATACCTCCGCATTACGACTCGATGATTGCCAAACTCATTACCACGGCACAAACTCGTGAAGAGGCCATTAACAAAATGAAGCGTGCATTGGACGAGTTTGTTATTGAGGGTGTAAAGACAACCATTCCCTTTCACCGTCAGTTGATGGATCACCCTGAATATGTTGCAGGGAATTATACCACCAAGTTTATGGAGGACTTTGAAATGGAAGATGAGGTCTAGTTGAACTAGCCTTTCACTTTTTTGTTCGGAAGTACCTTAAAGCCCATATTATAGAGCGTGAAGGCAAATATATCTGCGTATTGCTCAATGGTTTTGTTCACTGGGGTGCCGGCGCCGTGACCCGCATCTGTTTCAATTCGAATCAGCACTGGATTCTGTCCACTTTGATTGGCTTGTAGTGCTGCTGCAAACTTAAAGGAATGTGCAGGCACAACCCTGTCATCATGGTCTCCCGTGGTAACCAAGGTAGCGGGATAAGGCGTATTCGCATCAACATTATGCACGGGTGAATACCCTTTTAAATACGCAAACATTTCCTCAGACTGATCGGCGGTACCGTAATCATAGGACCAGCCAGCGCCTGCGGTAAATGTATGATAGCGCAACATATCCAAAACACCAACAGCGGGTAATGCGACTTTAAAGAGTTCGGGGCGTTGCGTCATACATGCGCCCACCAGCAATCCCCCGTTTGAACCACCACGAATGGCGAGGTATTCTGGGTTTGTATACTTGTTTTCTACAAGGTATTCTGCAGCTGCAATAAAATCGTCAAACACATTTTGCTTTTTCATTTGTGTCCCTGCATCGTGCCACTCCTTACCGTATTCGCCGCCGCCTCGTAAATTAGGAACTGCATAAATACCCCCTTGCATTAGCCAAACTGCATTGGTAATACTGAACGAAGGCGTAAGGCTTATGTTAAATCCACCATATCCGTACAAAATGGTTGGGGTGTCTCCTTTAAGCTCAAGCCCTTTTCTATGGGTAATCATCATGGGCACTTGTGTACCATCCTTAGAACTATAAAACACTTGTTTGGACTCAAAATCATCAGCGTCAAAGGCAATTTCTGGTGCCCAATATTGACGTGTTTCACCTGTTTTTGGATTTAGCGCAAAGGTGGAAGATGGCGTGTGGTAATTTGAAAAGCTGTAATAAAGCGTTTCTTGGTCAATTTTACCGCTAAACCCGCCTGCACTTCCGTCGGCTGGTAACTTGATTTCTCTTATTAACTTACCGTCATAGTCGTATTGATAAACCTTAGACAAGGCATCTATCATATACTCAGCAAAGAAATAATTACTCCCGCTGCTAATAATCAAAACATTTTCAGTTTCAGGAACTAAATCCTTCCAATAATTTGGTGTAGGGCGAGAAACGTAAGCCGTTACTAGTTTTTTGTTGGGTGCATTTAAATTGGTTACTAAAAATAGCTTGTCGTCCGCTGTTTCTAAGACGTAGGTGTCCGAATCTTCGTGATCAACAATGGGCTTTATGTTTGCATTAGGGTTTTGCAAGTCCAACATAAATAATTTATTTCCAGAAGTAGTATTAGAGGCACTAATGAACAAATAGCGCTGATCTTCAGAAACAGAGCCGCCTATATAGCGGTGCTTTTGCTTATCCGTACCACCAAAAACAACCTTGTCTTGCGCTTGAGGTGTTCCTAGCTTATGATAATACAATTTGTGCTGATCGGTTTTGGCAGAGAGCTCAGAGCCTTCAGGCTTGTCATATGACGAATAATAAAAACCTTTGTTTCCATACCAAGAAACCGAACTGAATTTAACATTAACTAGGGTATCTTCAATAATCTTTTTTGATGCAGCTTCCATGACAATAATCTTACGCCAATCGGAGCCTCCTTCAGAGATAAGATATGCTAAGCGGCTGCCATCTTTAGTAAAGCGAACACCTGCTAAAGAAGTCGTTCCATCTTCAGAGAAATCGTTTGGGTCTAGAAAAACTTCTGGAGTTTCTGTATCTTTTTTGCGGTACAATACATAATGGTTTTGCAAACCATCGTTTTCATAAAAGTAAGTGTAATCACCCTCAACAAATGGGCTTGACCGCTTTTCATAGTTCCAAAGATTTGTCAACGATTCTTCTAACGCAGACCTATAATCAATCTGGTCTAAGTAGTCAAATGTCACTGCATTTTGGCGTGCTACCCAATCTTCTGTTTCGGCTGAGCGGTCATCTTCCAGCCAGCGATATGGGTCTTCTACAGCTTGTCCAAAAAAGCTATCAATGACTATTTCTTTTTTGGTTTCGGGATACATAATGGGTGATTTTTTAGCACAAGAAGTAACCAGCGCTACGGAAATTAGGATTAAATAGGGGCGCATATTTTTAATTTTTCTTAAAAGTAGAAAAATTTAAATTAAGCTGTTTTCTGCTAAATATTCCGCAATTTGAACTGTATTTGTAGCAGCACCTTTCCGCAAGTTATCTGCAACAATCCATAAGTTTAGGCCATTTTCTTGTGAGGTGTCTTTTCGAATACGCCCAACAAAAACTTCATCTTTCCCGTGTGCCTGAAGAGGCATTGGATAGTCATTGTTATGAATATCGTCCTGTACCACTACGCCTGGCGTTTCAGCAAGTACTCGACGGACCTCATCCAGTTCAGTAGGCTTGCTAAGCGTTAGGTTTACCGATTCACTATGCCCCCCCACAACCGGAATGCGTACTGCCGTAGCAGTTACACGAATGTTAGGGTCTAAAATTTTGTGTGTTTCGTTGACCAATTTCATCTCCTCCTTGGTGTAATTATTATCCAAGAAAACATCGCAATGTGGAATAGCGTTGCGGTGAATGGCATGAGGATAGGCCATTTCGCCGTCTTTCCCTTCGTATTCATTTTCCAATTGTTCTACAGCCTTAACCCCTGTTCCGGTAATAGACTGATACGTAGATACCACTACTCTTTCAATCCCAAATGCGCGGTGTATGGGCGCAAGTGCCATTACCATCTGAATGGTAGAGCAGTTCGGGTTTGCAATAATTTTGTCTGCAGCCGTCAGTTCATTGGCATTGATTTCAGGAACTATCAATTTGTGATCGGGATGCATTCGCCACGCCGAGGAGTTGTCAATGACGGTACATCCTACGGCAGCAAACTTTGGTGCCCAAGTAAGCGATGTATCACCTCCTGCAGAAAACAAAGCGACATCTGGCTTTAAAACAAGGGCGTCCTCTAGGGTAACAACCTTATAATGCTTACCATTATAAGCCAACTGCTTGCCAGCCGAACGAGCCGAAGCTACAGGTATCAATTCAGTGATTGGAAATTGACGTTCTGCCAATACTTCTAACATTACATGGCCAACCATACCGGTGGCGCCTACTACTGCTACGCGCATGAGTTTATTTTTGCTGCGAATGTACGGCATATCTGCAATAAAAAAAGAGGCTGACGCCTGTTTATCAAAAAAATAACAGTTTGTTTGTTTTATAACTTTTTTAAGAAATGACCTTACGTTTGATCCGTTGTGAAAGTCCTGTGATTAAGTCATATGAAATGGTTCCTGCAGCATTGGCTAGATGTTCAGCGCTTGCATTAGGTCCAATAACGATAACCGTATCGCCCGCCTGGCAATCAATATCTGTAACATCTACCATAATCATATCCATGCAAACATTTCCAAGGATGCTTGCTTGTTGTCCCTTAATCATAACATAACCCCTGCCGTTACCGTAAATTCTACCAATCCCGTCTGCGTGACCCAGCGGAAGTGTAGCTGTAAGAGTTTTGGCCTTTGCAACAAAAGCGCGGTTGTAGCCTAAGGTGTCCCCTTTTTTAAGTGTGTGAATTTGAGAAATCACCGTCTTTAAAGTAAGTATTGGTTTGAGTTGGGCGTCAACACTTGGGTGGTTCCCATAGCCATATAGGCTAATACCTGTACGCACCATATTGTATTGTGCCTCAGGAAAATGTAAAACCCCAGATGTGTTTAAAACATGAAAGTTTGTGTTTGGAAAATTGGGTTTAAAAACATTGACAATTTCGGCAAAGGTCTTTAGTTGGGTTTTGGTAAACGCATCTTCTCCTACATCGTCAGATGCGGCCAAGTGAGAATATACCCCTTGAAGCAGTAACCACTGGGCGTTTTGCTTCATTAGCGCTCCCAATTCCAAGGCTTTCTTTGGATCAAAGCCCAGGCGATTAAGTCCGGTATTAAATTTCAAATGAATGGGATAATGGCTTTCATTTGATTCCTTTAGCCTTTCGAGCAAGGCGTCCAAAATTCGCTGGCCATAAACACTTGGCTCAAGCTTGTATTCTATCAATGCTGCTATGTTTGGCTGCTGTGGGTGGAGCACCAAAATAGGCGTTTTTATGCCTGCCTTACGTAGCGTTACGCCCTCATGCACATAAGCAACACCCAAATAATCAACTCCCTGTGCGACCAAACATTTTGCAACCTCAACGGCATCACTACCATAGCCAAAAGCCTTCACTACAGCGAGCAGCTTGGTAGTAGCTGACAATTGTTTCTTTATGAAAGTATAATTGTGCCTTAGCTTGGGCAGGTGAATTTCAAGAACAGTTTCACTCATATTGCCTTAGGCGTTTTTGCTTTTTTTTGGAGTCACCGCTTCGGAAATGACATTCATTTTACGTACTTTTTCTCGTACCATATGTTTGTGAAATGCGGCCCTACTTAAAGGTTCATATTCTTCCGTTTCGCCTAACATAACTAGGCTGTCATTTTCACCTTTTCGAAAACTGTGATGCGCCAATTGACCTGTTCGGGTGCATATCGCATGCACTTTGGTTACGTATTCAGCGGTTGCCATCAAATTTGGCATGGGGCCAAAAGGATTTCCTTTAAAATCCATATCTAGACCTGCAACAATTACGCGAATTCCGCGATTAGCTAAATCATTACAAACCCGGATAATCTCATCGTCAAAAAATTGGGCCTCGTCTATGCCAACAACGTCACAGTTATCTGCCAATAGGTGGATGTTTGCAGCAGCAGGCACGGCAGTGGAAATGATTTCGTTCGCATCATGTGAGATAACCTTGTCCGTTCCATAGCGTTTGTCAACTTCAGGCTTGAAAATTTCAACATTTAAGTTTGCAAACTTTGCGCGTTTTAATCTGCGAATAAGTTCCTCTGTTTTACCAGAAAACATAGAGCCCGTGATGACCTCAATCCAGCCATACGATTCGTTTTTAAGCCCTGTGTTTTCGAGAAACATATTCTCCAATTGTTTTAAAACGCTTTAATGCGTAAGTACCATTCAAAAGTATTAAATTTAGACAGCCAAAATTATGGAAGAAGAAAAAGTTTTAAAAAGTACTGCAGAAAAGGCCTTAATGAGCCTTGCGCATGAAATCTTACGCAAGCGAAATCGCATGTCGCTTTCAGAAATTCATGAGAAAGCAGCTGCCATCATGGCCATTGCTGAATCAAAAACAGAAGCGCAACAACCTTCTGCTGAAAAACCGAAAGCGCAACCTGCCCTTGAAGATGTTTTGCAACAACCTGTTGCTGAAATTGCCTTTGAGACGGTAGGTGTAGATTTTGCCGAAAGGCTTTTTGAAGGAAGCAATACCGATTTTCAACGCATCATGTCCATGCTAAACTCTAAAGAAAACAAAGCAGACGCAATATCCTTTATTGAGCAGCAAGTACAACCCGATTACGATTGGAGCGATAAAGAAGGTGATGTTGCTGCTTTTATTGCTCATATATCAAAGATTTACTAGGCTTAATTCGCTTTTACTAAAAAATACGTTTTGGAAAAACACACAATACAGCATGAAATTGAGGGCCTCTGGTTAGTTCCTACGCCGATTGGAAATCTAGGCGATATTAGCTTACGTGCATTAGAAGTGTTGGGGGCAGCCGACCTTATTTTGGCTGAAGATACTCGAACCACTGCCAAGCTGCTTAAGCACTACGGCATAAACACCCCTATGCGATCATTTCACATGCATAATGAACACAAATCAGTCCCTAGAATTGTTTCAGAATTATCCGCGGGTGGGTGTATTGCATTGGTTTCTGATGCGGGCAGTCCAGGGGTTTCAGACCCTGGTTTTTTATTGGTCCGTGCCTGTGTGGCTGCCGAAATCCACGTTCAGGCACTTCCTGGTGCTACAGCCTTAATCCCTGCATTAACACTAAGTGGGCTTCCCAGTGAGCGCTTTGTGTTTGAAGGATTTTTACCTTCTAAAAAAGGACGTCAAAAACGCCTTTCGACTTTGGCCGAAGAAACACGCACCATAGTCCTGTATGAGTCCCCACACCGGATTCTAAAAACCCTTGGCCAACTTGCCGAGCACTTAGGAGAAAATCGGGAGGCGTCTGCATCAAGAGAACTGACGAAAAAGTTTGAAGAAACCGTCCGCGGTTCGTTAAAAACACTCATTGACCATTTTACAAAAACCCAGCCCAAAGGAGAGTTTGTGATCGTAGTAGAAGGATTATTGTAATGCATTGGAATATAAAGGATATACCCAATAAAGAGACCATAACACATCTAATCGATTGCTTGGGTATTGACGCTGTTGTTGCCCAACTACTCGCACAGCGAAATATTACCTCTTTTGAGTCGGCAAAAGCATTTTTTAGACCCCATATTGGACAGCTTCACGATCCGTTTTTGATGCAAGACATGGAAACAGCTGTTTCAAGACTACAACAGGCAATAGATCAAAAAGAGACCGTGATGGTTTATGGCGATTATGACGTAGACGGGACTACCTCGGTAAGCCTACTGACGCATTTTTTACGCAGTCAAGGTCTTAACGTCACGCCATATATTCCAGACCGCTATGCTGAAGGATATGGACTATCCAAAAAGGGAATAGACACGGCTAAAGCTGCCAATATATCGTTTATGATCGCCTTGGATTGTGGCGTTAAAGCCATCGAGCAAGTGGCTTATGCAAACTCATTGGGCATTGACCTAATTATTTGTGATCATCATACTCCTGGGGATGTGCTCCCAAATGCTTTAGCTATTTTGGACCCAAAACGAAGCGATTGCGCCTATCCATTTAAAGAACTCTCTGGTTGTGGTGTAGGGTTTAAGCTTATGCAGGCATTGTTACAACAACAAGGCAAGAACGTGAGTGATATTATTGCCTATTTGGATTTTGTTGCTGTTGCAATTGCAGCAGATATCGTTCCTATGGTTGGTGAAAATAGGACCTTGGCCTTTTTGGGCCTTCAGCAACTCAACGCTCACCCAAGACCGGGCTTAAAAGCACTTATGCGAGATAAACCAACGGTGCAAATTATTTCAGATGTTGTTTTTGGTATGGCGCCACGGATCAATGCTGCCGGACGTATGAAACATGGGTTGCATGCTGTCGAATTGCTACTTTCAGCAACGGATGAGGAGGCCCAAACACTAGCCCAAGAAGTCGAAATGTACAACACTTCTCGCCGTGAAGTGGAACTAGAAATTACCAAAGAGGCCTTGGCGCAAATAACAGAAAATCAGGAGGAAAATAATGCGGCTAGTGTAGTTTATGCTCCCCATTGGCATAAAGGGGTAATCGGTATTGTTGCTTCAAGACTTATTGAATCCCACTATCGCCCAACCTTGGTGTTTACCAAGTCTGAGGAAGGAATTCTAGCTGCATCTGCACGTTCCGTTCGAGGCTTTGATGTTTATAAGGCAATCGATACTTGTAGTAAACATATCATTCAATTTGGCGGGCATAAATACGCCGCAGGGGTTACCCTTAAGGAAGAAAACTACCAAGCCTTTAAGACGGCATTTGAAGCACAGGTTGCTCAAACACTAACGGCGACACAAAAGAAACAAACGCTTGATGTTGATGTTGGGTTGCCCTTTGCTGCCATTACACCAAAACTATTGCGGATCATAAAGCAAATGGAGCCCTTTGGCCCCGAAAACAGAAGTCCTGTTTTTTATACCGATGGGGTTGTGGATAGCGGGTTTGCCAAATTGGTAGGCCAAGATAAAAGTCATATTAAAGCAAGATTTGTTCAAGGTGCTAGTTCACCTATAGACGCTATAGGCTTTGGCTTAGGTAAAAAAATGAATTTGCTCAAAAAAGGAACGCCCCTTCGAATTGCATACGCCCTAGAAGAAAATGTATGGCAGGGCAATGTTAGCGTTCAACTACGGCTTAAAGACATTGAATAAAAAAACCCTCAGCCTAGCTGAGAGTTTTTTTATAATTAAACAACTTTATTTTTTAAAATAAGTACTGTAAACTTAAGTTGAAGTTTCTTGGTGGTCCATAATAATATCCATATTTCTGACGAGTAGAATAATAAACCTCATCTAAAAGGTTGTAAACATTTAACCTTAATCTAACATCGTTTGATCCTGCATCAAAATCATATGTAACTCCAATATCCATAAGGCCATAGTTGTCTAATTTCTCTCCTTCGTATTGAGTATTTGAAATAGATGCCTCAAAAACATTATCAATATCTATAAAGCCGTACTGGTCAGCAAAGTAATTATAACGCATATCTACCGATAGGTCGTCAGATACTTTAGTGTCAAAGCTAATACCAAATGTTGTCTGCGGTGCTCTATCTACTTTTACTTCACTTAAAGTTAAATTACCGGAAGATGTTGATATACCGCCACTTGAAGTTTCAGTTGTAAGGGAGTAAGAGGCCTCTCCTTCATATATCCAATCTCCAATAGAGCCCATTAAATTAATATTTGTTGAAGAGCCAGCCTTAAATGCCATTTGAAATTCAATTCCTTGATGCAATTGATCTACTCCTCTAAAGTTATAATCTTGCTCCTCGCCATTAGGTGCCTCTTCGAAATAATCAAAAGCCCTATTACCCCACCTTGTTGAGTATAAATCAACCAGTATTCTCATATTGTTACTCTCATATCTATAACCAGCTTCTAAACCAGTAATTTCTTGATTTGGTTGAATATCCCATGTTCCGCTGTAGTGATCGTCAGAAAACATACTTGCGTACCAAGGCTGCCTGGAATTAAATCCTCCATTAAAAAAGACTTGGTGATCATCAGAAAATGTATATGAAAAACCTGCTTTATAGCTATGTCCATCAAACTGCTGTTTTTCATTAGTCCCTAATCCATCTCCGTAACCTGTATTTCTACCCGTTCTTTGCATGTCTTGAGAGTTAAGAGCTAGTTGTATAAATGCTGAAAAGTTATCATTGACATATTCAGCCTGAGCAAAGCCGCCAAAATAATTTATGTTTTCTTCATGGTCATAAATTAGTCTTTGATCTTCGGGAGCATAGTCGCCAAACATAACTGCCCAAGGGTCAGCTGGATACGTTTTTGACACTAAATAATCATTAGGTCTATTATCCCATCTAAAATTATCCCTATATCCTTTTACTCCTAAAAAGTCAACAACTTGTCTGAAGTGTAATCCTTTATATGTCCTCCAATCAAAACCAACATTATAAGTAATATTTCCTTTTTCAATTGTTAAATTAGACACTGTTCCATACCAATCATGTAGGTTCATCGAGCCTCTAATCATATACGCGTCTTTAAAGCTGTTTATGTATCCGTCTGCATCTGCATTAGATTTATTTACAGAAACAATTTGGTCAAAATTAATATCTCCATTTGGTTGTCTGGCGTCATCAAAAATATCGTCGTTTCCAAAATCGCCGGTACCTCCACCTCGGCCCCATGATGCATAGCCAACAGTAGATAGTGTCATCTCATCATTAATATCCCAATCCCATGAAAGGTTTAGAACTGGTTTATGGTAAAAGTTTTTTCTCTCAGTATATTCCTTGCCATTTAATGTTCCCCCTCTTCCATTATAATCAATCCCATACTGTTCATATCTGCTAGCTGATTCAGACCAGGACTGGTTATGTGTTTGAGGTGAGCCTGTTAACATAAGGTTTGCATTGTGATTACCTTTAAGGTATCCCACAGAAAAAAAGTATGTCTGTCCTTGCCCTTTAGTCCATTTTCTGAACTTTTTATCAGCCTGCCAATGATCAATCAGCATTGAAAAAGAAAGCCCATTATCTTTAAGGCCCGTATTATAAGAAAAGGTATTTTTGAAATAGCCATTTGACCCAGCCATTGTCCTAAAAAAACCACCTTTCTTAGATTCAGTTGTTTTGGTTATAATATTAATAGTTCCACCCACTGAAGAAATTGCCAGTTTAGATGCTCCCAAACCACGTTGAACTTCAATACCTTGAGAAACATCGGCCATTCCTGACCAGTTGGACCAATATACTAATCCATCCTCAACAGCATTAACTGGTTGACCGTTAATCATAACTGCCGTATTTTCCATGCCAAATCCACGAAGAAACATTTCTGCATCTCCAAATCCAGCATTACTGGCAAAATAGATTCCCGGAACCATTTTCAGAGATTCTCCCAGTTCAACATTGCCTACACCAAATGCAGCAATATCTTCTGCGGTAATTGTACTGGCTGCTACAGGTGTAACTCTGTCAGCTGCCAGGTCAATAACTCCTCCTGCTACCACTACAACTTCATCGAGATCGGTAACTAAAATAGAGTCCTTTTCCTTTGTTTGCACAGCAAAAATAAGTGTGGTTGCTAAAAAAGCAGCCAATGTTAGTAGTTTTTTCATTGTTTTAGTTTTAAAGTTTACGCTAATATCCTAAGTATTTCCGCGTCGGACGTTATAAACACGTTAAACAATTTTAACATTTTATTAACTTTTATACCGGGCAAGAAGTTGGGCCGTTGAGCTGTCGTGTTTTACTGAAGTTGAATTGTCCATTTCGTCTAAAATAGCGGATGCCAATTGCTTGCCCAATTCAACACCCCACTGGTCATAGCTATAGATATTCCAAACCACTCCTTCCACAAAAATCTTATGCTCGTACATGGCCACCAAAGCGCCTAATGTGTTTGGAGTAAGCTTATCAATTAAAAGCGTGGTGGTGGGCTTATTGCCCGTAAAGATTTTAAATGGAACCAAGTGCTCCATTTCCGTTTTATCCATTCCTTTTTGAATGAGCTCTTCACGTACCTGCTCTTCCGTTTTGCCGCTCATCAAAGCTTCGGTTTGTGCAAAGAAGTTTGCCATCAATTTATCATGGTGGTCTTTGTTTCCGTGAAGTGCTGTCGAAAAGCCAATAAAATGTGCCGGTATCAACTTAGTCCCTTGGTGTATCAATTGAAAGAAAGCATGCTGTGAATTGGTGCCCGGTTCGCCCCAAATAATATTTCCTGTGTTGTAACTAACAGCCTTTCCAGCCCGGTCTACAGATTTTCCGTTACTCTCCATTATGCCCTGTTGCAAATATGCCGGTAAACGGTTCAGATATTGGGTGTATGGGATTACAGCTTCTGATTGTGCGCCTAAAAAATTGTTATACCAGACAGTAAGCAGTGCCAACATAACAGGGATATTATCTTCAAAGGGAGCCGAGGCAAAATGTTCGTCCATTTGATTAGCACCGTCAAGCAAGGCTTCAAAATTGTCAGGACCAACAGCCAAAGCAATGGGTAGTCCAACCGCACTCCAAAGTGAAAAACGACCTCCCACCCAATCATTCATGGGGAATACATTTTCGGACTGGATACCAAAAGCATATATTGCAGCTAGGTTAGTAGATACCGCTACGAAATGGTCTGCAACAGCATTCTCACCTAATGCCTCAACAAGCCATTTTTTAGCAGTAGTGGCATTAGATAAGGTTTCTTGTGTGGTAAACGTCTTAGACACTACCACAAAAAGAGTTGTAGCTGGATTAACCTTTTTTAGTACTTCCATAACATGATCGCCATCAACGTTAGACATAAAATGTACGTTGAGATGATTTTTATAATAGGTCAAGGCCTCAGTAATCATGGCAGGGCCCAAATCTGACCCCCCTATTCCAATATTTACCACATCTGTAAATGCTTGTCCTGTGCTGCTTTTTTGTTCTCCAGTAATAATCGCATTGGTAAATGCTTTAATTTTTGCTCTGACCGCATAGACTTTAGGCACCACATTTTCGCCATTTACGCGGATATCTGCGTCTTCTTTTGCTCTAAGTGCCGTATGTAGCACAGCTCTGCCTTCTGTTTGGTTGATTGTATCCCCAGAAAAATACGCCTTACGAGCATCTTCTAAGCCCGTCTCTTTAGCCAAGCCTAATAAAGTGGCTTGGATGTCTTTGTCAATGTGATTTTTTGAGTAATCCACAAAAAAGGACTCCCATGTAATTGAAAATTGTTGGGCACGACTCGTATCATCTGCAAAGTAATTTTGCAGTGTTTTGGGGTCTTTTGCGAGTTGCGCAAGTTTGTTCCAACTACTAGTTGAGGTTGGATTGATTTTCGGGAGTGACATATATTATTGAAGTTTCTGAATTATAAAACGTAATGCAATCTAGGGTTTCTTTCAAAGGTTGCATATAGACCATATACTTTTCTTTCAGTTTGGGGTCAATAGGCTTAGCTTCGGGGAGTTTTTGTCTAAACGGATCTACTTGTTTACCATTTTTCCAAAAGCGGTAACAAACATGAGGGCCTGAAGTATATCCAGTCATGCCGACCGTTCCTATAAGGTCGCCTTGCTTGACTTGTTGACCTTTACGCACCTTACGTTTTTTCATGTGCAAGTACTGCGTTTTGTAAGTGCCGTTATGGCGAATGGTAACATAGTTTCCGTTGCCTCGTGTATAGCCTGAAGCCACAACCGTTCCACTAGCCGTAGCACGAATAGGGGTTCCTACAGGAGCGGCAAAGTCAGTACCATAATGAGGCTTGGTACGCCCGTAATATGAAATCCGACGACGCTTATTATACCTTGAGGAAATACGTGAAAACTGTACGGGTGCTTGTAAAAACGCACGGCGTAAGTTCTTCCCTTTTTCGTCAAAAAATTCTGTGATTCCACGTACTTCATCAGATTCAAATTCAATGGCGTAGTACGGTTTTTTTCTGTGCTCAAAATATGCGGCATGAATGCGATTTAGTCCCACATAGATAGAGTCATCAATATATTTTTGGGTGTATAGGATCTTAAAACGATCCCCTTTTTCCAAACGAAAAAAATCGATGCTCCACGCATAAATATCTGACAAGTCATAGGCAAGTAACGGACTTAACCTTTGTGCTTCTAAGGTCTCCGATAATGAGCTCGTAATAACGCCTTGTGCTTCAAAAGTTCGTAGTTTAACCTCTTTTTTGTTCTTTTTGGCATAGACTGAATCTTTAAGATTTACCACCACATAATCCAGCATTGACGGTTGATAAATAAACGCTACTGGTGAGGCCAAAGAATCTTTCGAAAATAAAAACGTATAAGGTCTTTTGGGCTTTATTTTTCTAAAGTTATACGTCTTTTTGACTTTTCTATTAATGTTGTAAATGTCTGTGTAACTAAAGCCATTTTCTAAAAATATGTCTGCAAAAGTATCCCCGCTTTGAACCGTATCTCGAACTACTTCAAGATTGTTTAGCTTATACCCATATGCAAAAGCATCTGGCTCGGGTGGCGCAACTGGTGTTTCATCGGCCTTATCCGAAGAGCAACCACAGCCAACAGTTAAGGCAGCAATAAAAACAAAAAGAAAACTATTTCTCAACAACAATTTCAAATGGGTTTTTTAATCCTTTGAAGGCATCTAAATCTGCGGTAATGCTTCCAACACTTAAGTCTGCTTGCAAGCGCAAGGGAATTTTATTGTCATCGCTGCTAACCCACAGTGTAATGCTCTCACTACTTTTAAACACACGGCCAGATTGTACATACGGACGAAATTTTAATGCGTTAACCTTACCAAATTTTGTCTTAATCATTTCCCTGCCTAAAAACTTGAATTTAAACGCATAATTTTCTGAATCAAAAAACAAATTCACAACAACAAATTCGTCTTTTTTAATGCTGTAAATGTCTAGGTGCTTTCGCAGGTAGTAAATAAAGGATATCAAATCCTGAATTTCAGAATCCGTACTAAAAACACCTGTTGTTTCTTTCAAAAGATCAATTACTGTGGCCTGTTTCGTTGTGTGATCAAAATCAATGGTAAGGTGTTTTTTATACCCTCCTTCGTTAATGTTGCGAATAAAGTGGAATGGTCGATTATCGTCTTTTGTAAAATAAGAGCTGTAATAATCATCAACCTTGAAAAATAAACGAGCTAAGCCTATTGTACGTCCAATACCCTTGGCGTAAAGCACCGGCTGACCATTCCACAATGATTCCGTTAACTCTAGGGTAGCATAGCTGGCATTAAAAATTCCGTAATGGATTCTGAATGAAAACCATTCGCCCGCTTTAAATGCTGGCTTTAGTAGACTTTTGGCGATAATGCTTTGGCTGCTTCGGGGCGGTGGTGTTTCTTGTGCGAAAAGAGGTGGCGCGTAAGTGAAAAAACCCACCCATAGCCATATCTGAAACTTCATAATTGCAAAAATACGCAAAAGCATTTATCTTAAATTTAAAATTGCCATCCAATATTAACATGAAACAAAAGCTTGCTAAATTGCGGGCTATAAGCTGCTGTAAGCTCTATGGGGCCGGCAAAAGTTTCCATCCCATATGCAATCCCTGCGCTAAGGATTAACCCCACTTTTAGATCTTGTTGCGCTTGCGCGCAAATGATCATTGAAAAAAAGAAAAAAAGAAATGCCTTATACTTTTTCATTGTGTAGGTGTCCGTAGATTTTCTTGGCCAAAATTGGCCCTATTATTTGGGATAGTTCTTCTATTGTTGCTGCCTTAATACGTTTTACAGATTTAAATTTCTTTAAGAGGTTTGTTGCTGTTTTCTCGCCAATACCAGGGATAGACTCCAGAGCAGAATTGATGGCGCCCTTGCTGCGTTTGTTTCGGTGTAGCCGGATGCCAAAGCGGTGTGCTTCGTTGCGTAATTGTTGTACAATGCGTAGCGTCTCGGAGCGCTTGTCTAAATAAAGGGGAATTGGGTCGTCAGGGAAATAGAGTTCTTCCAAGCGCTTGGCAATACCTAAAATAGCCACTTTACCCCTTATTCCCAATACATCAAAACTCTTAAGCGCAGCGCTGAGCTGTCCTTTGCCTCCATCAATAATGACAAGTTGAGGAAGGGCCTCGCCCTCACTTAACAGACGCTTATATCTGCGATAAACTACCTCTTCCATAGAAGCAAAATCATCTGGGCCAACAACGGTTTTGATGCCGTAGTGGCGGTATTCTTTTTTGCTTGGTTTTCCATTTCGAAAGACCACACACGCAGCCACGGGATCACTTCCCTGAATATTGGAATTGTCAAAACACTCAATATGTAATGGCAGGGCTTGTAGGCGCAAATCACGTTGCATTTGTGCCATAATGCGTTGGCTATGTTGCTCGGGGTCTATTAGTTTGATTTGTTTGAGTTGTTCCAGGCGACTCTGTTTGGCGTTGCGTAATGACAAGTTCATCAACTGCTTTTTCTCTCCGATTTTGGGTACTGTAACCTTAACCGTTTCGCCTAAGTCAATCTCAAAAGGGAGTAGTATTTCTTTGGATGACGAATCAAATCTTCTTCGCAATTCCACTACAGCTACACGCAATAACTCCTTATCAGACTCCTCCAGCTTTTTCTTTATGTTCATGCTGTGAAAGCGCACTATTGATCCATAGGCCACCTGCAGAAAGTTAACAAAAGCCGTCATCTCATCTGATACAATGCTACATACATCTACTGCATCTATTTTGGCGCTCACCACAGCAGATTTAGATTGATACTGTCGTAAGGCTTCCATTTTTAATTTTATTTTTTGGGCATGCTCAAATTGCAAAGCTTCTGAAGCGTTAATCATTTCTTTTTTAAATGCGTTATTCACTTGCTTGAACTTCCCTTGTAAAATGGCACGGATATTTTCAATAGACTCATTATAGTTTGTAGTTGTTTGTCCCCCCACACAAGCACCCAAACAATTTCCAATATGGTATTCCAAACACACCTTGTATTTTTCACTGGCAATGTTTTCTTGGCTCAAATCGTAGTGACAGGTGCGTAGAGGGTAAAGCTCGTTGATTAACTCTAATAGCACCCGAACCGTTTTGCCATTGGTAAATGGGCCAAAATATTCCGACCCGTCTTGGATTACTTTTCTAGTGGCAAAAACACGAGGGTACCGCTCTTTTTTAATGCAAATCCAAGGATATGTTTTGTCGTCACGGAGTAATATATTGTACTTTGGTTGGTGTTCTTTTATTAGTGTGTTTTCTAAAATCAACGCGTCTGATTCGGTAGGAACAACAATGTGCTTAAGTGTTTCAATAGCATTGACCAAGTTTCGTGTTTTTCGCGAATCCACTTTTTTTCTGAAATAAGACGACACCCGCTTTTTAAGATCTTTTGCTTTCCCCACATAGATAATTTCACCTGCAGTATTGTAATATTGATACACGCCAGGTTCGTTAGGTAAGGATGCGACTTGTTGTTTTAAGTTAAACTGGGTCATGGTTACTAAAGTACAAAAACTTGCGTCTAAACCTGTATATTTATGCATGACCAAAAAGCATGATTTACGAGAGCTGTACCGCAATAAACGTTCCAAACTTTGCTCACAAGAGCTATCTGAAGCTAGTATTCGTATTTTCAATCATATTGTAAGGGATAAGCTGATTGAGGGGAATCTACTAATGCTTTATATTTCGAGTCAAGACCTTCAAGAGCTTCCAACAGACGCTTTGTTTTCATTGTCAGGCAATTATGCTATTTGTGTGCCTAAAATCGTGAATAAAGACGGCCGCATGGAGGCCGTGATGTGGAGTAAAAACACCGCCGCCGCAAGCAATAAATGGGGCATCGCAGAGCCTCTTTCAGATGTGTATATTCCCCCTGAAAACATCGATACTGTTGTGGTTCCCCTATTGTGTTTTGATAGGGCAGGGCATCGTGTAGGGTTTGGGAAAGGGTACTATGATCGGTTTCTTAAACGCTGTTCCAAAGACATTAAAACCATCGGGCTTTCTTATTTTGAAGCTGTCGATAAAATAACGGATGTTGAACCCACAGATGTGGCCTTAAATGTTATTGTAACACCAAAGAAAGTTTATCGCTTTTAGCGCGTTGCTTGACGCTGTTGTAATAGAAACAACACAACACCAACGCTGATGGCGCTGTCTGCAATATTAAACACAGGCTCGAAGAAAGTAAACTGATTTCCCCCAACCAAAGGCAGCCAATTGGGCCAAGTCCAAGTAAACATAGGAAACTGAAACATGTCGACTACATGACCGAACATAAGCGGTGCATACCCTCCTTCTTCTGGCATAAAAGTAGCCAGTTGGTTATAGGTAGTTTCTGAAAAAAGTACTCCGTAGAAAACCGAATCTATAATATTTCCTAAAGCGCCAGCAAAAATTAAACTTACAGCTATCAATTGCACCTTAGGTGCTTTTAATTTGACCGCGCGCAATAGCCAAACACCTATTGCAGATACGGCTACCAATCTAAAAATACTCAACAATAACTTTGCGGTATCTTCAGAAATAAAAGGAAGAAAGTCACTAAGGCTCGCGCCCCAAGCCATCCCTTTATTTTCGACAAAAAGTAATCTGAACCATCCCCAATCAACGATTGGACCATTGCCGTAATAGGTCAAGCTGTAGTTAAGTTTAATGTAGACTTTTAGGGCTTGATCTGCGACAAGAATGGCTAAAATAATCCAAGAGAGTTTTCGAACCGTCATGGATTAACGCTGCATGTTTTTTGCCTCAATGCTCAATGTGGCATGCGGAACGAGCTTTAAGCGTTCTGGGCTTATCAATTTTCCCGTTACGCGGCAAACGCCATAGGTCTTGTTTTCAATACGGATTAATGCGTTTTTTAAATCCCGAATAAACTTTTCTTGTCTGATTGCAAGCTGGGTGTTGGCTTCTTTTGACATGGTTTCTGATCCCTCCTCAAATGCTTTGAAGGTGGGAGAGGTGTCATCCGTTCCGTTGTTGCCGTCGTTCATGTAGGCACTACGTATGAGTTCCAAGTCTTTTTGCGCCTTGGCTATTTTTTCTTCAATAATTGTTTTAAACTCTTGTAGCGCTTGGTCGCTGTAATTGTTAGATTTTTCCATAATTGCTAAATTATTTCGATTTAACCATGTTCACGTTGGTTTCTAATGAATCAAAGGATACTGGAATACTACCTTCCAATTCATCATTTACTAAAGTAATACTTGTTGCTAAAATTTCGTGTTGAATATACGTTTTGTTTTGTTTTAAAACATCTGCCAAAGCATCATTTTCTCGTAAGGTCAATGCTATGGTGTCTGTTACATCAAAACCTAGGTCTTTGCGTATGTTCTGCAAGCGGTTAACAAGCTCTCTTGCCATGCCTTCCAATTGCAATGATTCGTTCATTTGAATATCAAGAGCAACCGTTACGCCTTGCTCCGATGCCACAAGCCAGCCCGAAACATCTTTTGACGCTATAACCACATCGTCGGCTGCAAGAATAATCTCATTGCCTTCAATGTCTAGTTGCAAACTGCCTTCTTTTTCGAGTGTTTGCACTTGAGTATCACTTAATGTCTGAATGGCTTGTGCAACCAACTTCATATCTTTGCCAAACCTAGGGCCGAGTGTTTTAAAGTTAGGCTTAACTTCTTTAATTAATATAGATGACGTGTCGTCGAGCAATTCAACTTGCTTCACGTTTACTTCTGAGGCAATCAGACTAGAAATAGCTGCTACTTGCTGGCGCTCAAAGTCATCTAAAACCGGTATCATGATGCGTTGTAAGGGTTGTCTCACCTTAATTTTTTCTCGTTTACGCAATGACAAAACTAAAGAAGTGATTTTTTGCGCGCGTTGCATTTTTTGTTCCAAGACTGTATTGACAAAAGCATCGTTTGATTTTGGATAATAAGCCAAGTGAACAGATGAAGCCGTCTCTTGTTGGGTAATACCATTCAAATCTTGATAAAGCCTGTCTGCATAGAAAGGCGCAACAGGAGCCATAAGTTTTGCAACACTCATTAGGCATTCGTAAAGGGTTTGATAGGCGGCAATTTTATCTGCTTCATAGGTTCCTTTCCAGAAACGACGGCGACACAAACGCACATACCAGTTACTCAAATCTTCAGTTACAAAATGTGAAATGGCACGGCAGGCCTTTGTGGGCTCATACGCATCTAAATGATGGGTCGTGTTTTGAATTAGCGTATGTAATTCTGACAAAATCCACTGATCTATTTCGGGTCGTTCTTGCAACGGAATAACGCCTTCCTCATACTTAAACCCATCAATGTTAGCATAAAGACTAAAGAAGGCATAGGTGTTGTAAAGCGTTCCAAAAAATTTGCGTTTTACCTCCTCAATTCCAGCAACATCAAACTTAAGGTTATCCCAAGGATTTGCATTGCTAATCATATACCAACGCGTAGCATCAGGGCCATATGTTTTTAAGGTTTCAAAGGGGTCTACGGCATTGCCAAGACGCTTGGACATTTTTTGTCCGTTTTTGTCCAATACCAAGCCATTAGAAACCACGTTTTTGTAAGCTACAGAATCAAAAACTAGCGTAGCAATTGTATGTAAGGTATAGAACCATCCACGGGTTTGATCTACACCCTCTGCGATATAATCTGCTGGAAAAGCACCTCCGCCATCAACTTTTTCTTTATTTTCAAAAGGGTAATGCCATTGGGCATAGGGCATGGCTCCAGAGTCAAACCAGACATCGATAAGATCAGACTCGCGATACATGGGCTTCCCAGATTTGCTTGACAAAACCAAATCATCAACCGTGTCTTTGTGCAAGTCCACTTTGTCGTAATTCCTGTCAGATATATCGTCTGCAGCAAATTCTTCAAATGGGTTTTTCGTCATATGCCCTGCAGCAACAGCTTCGTCAACAGCTTCTTTAAGCTCTTGAATAGAACCAATGACTCGGGTTTCATCTCCTTCGGTTGTACGCCAAATGGGTAATGGTATGCCCCAAAAGCGTGATCGAGAAAGATTCCAATCGTTGGCATTAGCAAGCCAATTCCCAAAACGGCCTTCGCCTGTTTTGGCGGGTTTCCATTGAATGGTTTTGTTTAATGCAACCATGCGGTCTTTATGTCCTTGGACTTTTATAAACCACGAGTCTAGAGGATAATAAAGTACAGGTGCATCCGTACGCCAACAGTGTGGATAACTGTGCACATACTTTTCAACCTTAAAGGCTTTGTTTTCTTCTTTAAGGCGAATGGCAATCTCTACGTCTACCGACTTTTCAGGTGCCTCCCCTTTAGGATAAAATTCATTTTTAATAAACTTCCCGCCAACCAAACCAACTTCTGTTCTAAATTTTCCTTGAAGGTCAACAAGAGGGACGGGGTTTTCGTTTGCATCTAAAATCAAAAGTGGCGGAATCGGTGGAGTCGCTTCTTTGGCTACTTTGGCGTCGTCTGCCCCAAAAGTGGGAGCCGTGTGAACAATTCCCGTACCGTCATCAGTCGTCACAAAATCTCCAACAATAATACGGAAGGCATCTTGTGCATTTTCATAAGGCTGTGGCGCCTGTTGCCACAATTGTTTATACCGAATACCTACTAAAGCGGTCCCCTTGATTTGTTGGGTGATAAGATAAGGGATGGTCTTATCTCCTTGAGCATATGCATAAAGTTCTGCATCGTTTTCTGCTAGAACATATTTCTTTCCAAACTGTTTTGAAATAAGTTTTTCTGCAAGCAACACGCGAATGGGTTCAAACGTATATTGATTAAACGTTTGTACCACTGCATAGCTGATTTTCGGGCCTACAGCCAATGCGGTGTTAGAGGGAAGTGTCCAAGGCGTTGTTGTCCATGCCAATACGTACAAAGGGGTGTCGCTACGCAAGGCCACTGGAAGCGTATTGTCAATGGTTTCAAACTGAGCGGTTACTGAAGTGTCGCTTACATCTCGATAACACCCCGGTTGATTTAATTCGTGAGAAGAGAGTCCCGTTCCCGCCATGGGAGAATAGGGCTGAATGGTGTATCCTTTGTAGATGAGTCCCTTTTTATAGAGGGTCGACAATAACCACCATACAGACTCCATGTATTTTGAAGTATAAGTGATGTAAGGATCTTCCATATCTACCCAATACCCCATTTTTTTGGTAAGATCGTTCCATACATCCGTATAGCGCATAACCGCTTCGCGGCAGGCGTCGTTGTATTCGGATATGCTGATGGTTTTTCCTATATCTTCTTTTGTAATTCCCAGCTCTTTTTCAACTCCGAGCTCAACAGGTAAGCCGTGTGTATCCCAGCCTGCTTTTCGTTTAACTTGAAAGCCTTGTTGTGTCTTATAGCGGCAAAAAATGTCTTTTAGCGCACGTGCCAAAACGTGGTGTATTCCGGGCAAGCCATTTGCAGAAGGGGGTCCTTCATAAAACACAAAAGGAGGGCGTCCTTCCCTTGTAGAAACACTTGCTTCAAAGGTTAGGTGCGCTTCCCAAAAAGCATCAATTTCTTCAGCCGTTGCGGGCAAATCAAGATGTGAATAGGTCGGAAACAAAATTTTTTGCTAAAATTATGCTTGCGAAAGTAACCATTTTAAGGCGAAAAATGATGCTTTACAGGTTTCTAATCGTTACAATTGGTAGCGTAAAACTAACTTTAGGCTTCTTCCTGGTACAGAAATCCCAGAAGCAAATTCTTTATAATGAGCGTCAAAAAGGTTAAATACCCCGCCTGACAAATTAAAAGATGGGTTGATAGGGTATGCAACATGAAGGTCAAAACGATGCCATGCCGGTGTACCAGCATAAGAGCCATCTGACAGCAGTGGGGTTTCTTCTAAGCCGTCTTCTCCCCATGGGCTGTACGTGCTTGGATCTTTGGATTTTGCATAATTCCATTCCAAACCTAAACTCCCTTTTTTGAGCTCAATCTCTACTTTTTGGGTAGTAAATAATGGGGGTATGGAAGGAAGGTTCCCGCTTAAATTATTCCCGTCTCCTTTGGTTAATGTCAGTGCCCCTGAATAGTGCAGTTTAGAAGAAATTTGCCATTGGGTTTGTGCGCTAAAACCATAAACACTAACCCGGCCAAGGTTAGTATTTGACACAATTTTAACCTCTTCCCCAGAAAAAATAATTGTATCGGTTTTAGGTGTAGATGGATCGTCATAGATGTGATAGGTGCCCCGTGCTATATAATCGTATATGTTGGCATAATAGCCGTTCAACTCAAAAAAAGATCCGTCTTTCCAAAAACGCTTGATTCCAAGTTCTGCACTAACTATATACTCTGGGCTAAGCTTCATATTTGGTACCGTTAAAACCCCATTGTGCTCCCGTGTTTTGCCCAGATCATCAATGTTTGGAGCTCTAAAGCCTGTTGACATCAATGCCTTCAGCTGCCAATTGGCATTGGGCTGATGAGTATATCCTAAAGTTAGGTTAGAAGCACCGTTTTTCTGATTAACATGTGCCAGTCGTGCGTCTATTAGGGCTTGCTCTGTCCAAGAGGCATCGAGTTCTGTAAAGGTGTGTCTTGCGCCAAAAGCCAATGTACTATTTGGATTGATATCATACCTAAAGTCCATATATGCAGCAAAGGTGGAGTAGGTACTTCCGCCACTTGGATAACGGGTGGCTATTGGGGTCTTTACGGTTAGGCCTACGATTTGATTTCCATCAACAGCAAGCGTTTGGCTAAAAGCAGTAGATTTTACCTCATTATGTGTAAGCTCTAAACCATATGACCAATCAAATCCCTTAGCAAACCTAGCTTTAAAATCGGCGTTAAGGCTGTAAACACCAAGGTTTTCACGTTGTGTATGCCTGTCTAGGCTGCTAAATTTTCTTTTGATGCGAGACTCCTCTAAAAACTGAGCAGCAGCAATAATTTTTCCAGATTGTAGCCATGGACGAGTTCCAATAAAGTTTAGTTGAGGAGAGATAAGCCATCTTTTTTGGGGGCCATATTCCCAACGTGCAAAGCGCAATTCCCCGTCTTGCTTTTCAGCAAGCCTATCAAACCGTGGAATATTTCCAGAACTTGATCCTTGTAAATTAAGAGTGAATTTAAGCCCTGTATCGCTATGATAGACACATTTCTGTAAGAGGTCTACTTGTTCATACCCAGTGTTACGCTGCTTGTTTGGGTTGCTGTTTGGGGTTGGAGTTGCAGTATAGTTTGAGGACGTGTTTTCTGAATACGCGTCTACCTTCCCCCAGTTTTCGTATCCGTGTGAATGCCTTTTTCCCATAACAATATCTCCAAAATGAGCATAAGAGATATATTGAAGCATGGCCCATTTAGAAGCGCTGTATTCAAATAAAGCGGATTGTTTACTTGTATTTTGGGTAACGTCATAAGATGAGGAGCCAGAAAAACTTATTTTTCTATTTTGATTAATTAGGGGGGTTCGTGTGTAAAAGTGGATCACTCCGCCTAAGGCATCGGATCCATAGCCAACAGAAGAAGGTCCAAAGATAACTTCTGCCCGCTCCAAGCTCAACGGATCTACACTAAGTGCATTGTGAAGGTGACCTGAACGAAAGATCGCATTGTTCATCCGCACGCCATCAACAACTAAAAGCACACGATTTGCTTCAAACCCTCTCAAGACGGGGCTCCCTCCACCCCCTTGTGACTGCTGCACCCGAACACCTGGAATTTTACGCAATAGAACAGCTGTGTTTTCAGGGCTTTGCTTTTCAATTTCAGCTTTGGCAACAATCCCTACCTGTTGTGCCAAGCGTTTCTTGTTGGTGCTGGCCCTGGCAACCGACAAGACGATTTCGCCCAATTGCTCCGTGTCAGGCGTCATCCAAATAATTTGAGCCGATTTGATTTGATTTTTGGAAAGGGTATATGATAAGTATCCTATGTGGGAAAATGAAATACGCGCATTATCAGTAAAGGTATCGAGGCTGGCTGATCCATCAAAGTCTGTTGTTTCAAAATGAGCACCGCCCAGATCTACAATTGTAACACTAGGAAGAACTTCAAGTGTTACTGCGTCCTTGACTAAAACCTGCTGTGCAAAACCACAGAAACAGATAAAAAAGGATAGGCTAATCGTTAAAAACCTCATATAAAATATCTAATGATTTAGGCGGTCTGAATGACTGCACGTGCAATTGATAATACCGCATAAGCAAGCGCAATAAGCGTCTTCTTTGGTCAGCATTGGCCGAAATCTTATCAATCTTATCAAATTTCGTACCTAAATAGGTTTTTAACATTTCTATTTCTTGACCTGATACACATTCCTTGCCGCGTGCTTGGGCAGCAAACCGTCCGTTTTCTAGATCGAAATACGGTTGTGATATTTGGGCTGTATCTGGATAAAAGCCAAGGTATTTGGTAAGTTGGATGAGTACAAACACATGGGCGTTGGCTATGTGAGTACGTGTATCAATCCATATTAAGGCATGCTCTAAAAAACGATAGAGGGATTGGTTTTCTTCCTCTTCTTTTAATACGGAACGGAAAACTTCGGCAAGAAAAAGACAAATACTTGACTTAACAACATCGGTTGAAATTGTAGCATAGGGGTGGATGATTTTTGCCGCCTTTAGGATCGGAAGCCGCGTGCTTTTTGGCGTGCTGGCCAGTAGCTCAAGCTGTGTCAAAGGCTGGAACATTCCCATTGAAAGCGTTTTGTTTTTCTTTTTTGAGCGTGCTCCTTTAACAACATAAGATCGTAATCCAGCTTGTTCCGTGTAGCAATGAAGCATGATACTGGTTTCTCCATACTTTGTGGTGTGTAATACAATTGCGTGGGTTGAGCCTTCCATTAATTAATAACCATCAGTTTTTTAACAGCGCTGTCAAGTCCATCTTTAGAGGTTATAAAAATAAGGTATACTCCGCTACGAACACGCGCGCCTGAGAATGAACGTAAATTCCAGCTAATACTGCCACCTTCACTCGTGGTATCATAGACCAAATTCCCAGCAATGTCGGTTATTTTTACTCTTGTCTTTTGTTGAAGCCCTCGAACAACAACATTCCCAAAAAAATTGGGGCGTACTGGATTCGGGAAAACACTTGCATCAGACAGGCTCTCGGACTCAGCATAAGCATCGCCCTGAAAAGAGACCATACCTTTAAGTGTTCCAAAATATACCTTCCCAGACACATCGTCTATCCCAATTGTTTTCACAGATGAGGTTGGAAGTGGGCTGTTTTCTTTGGTAAAATGTTGCAAAATTTGGCTGCCATCCTTAGAAATTAAAAACACCCCTGAACTTGTAGTACTGATCCATTTTTGATTATTCCCATCTACTTCAATATCAGAAATAAATTGACCGCTTAACAGTTCCCGCAAGTTTCCACCATCGGAAATAACTACAGCGCGTAATTGGGTATCATCTTCAAAGAAACGGTTAGGTGCATAGAGTATTACTAGACCTTCTTTAGTTCCCACCCAAAGCCGGTTATCTTTGTCTAGGCGAATGCTCCTAATGTCATCCGAAGGGAGGCCCATATCACCACCCATAATGCGTTTCATTTGTGGAGGCGATTGTGAAATATCAACGCCTATAAGGCCGCTGTTTACACTGCCGAAAAACAAGATTTTTTTATTGTAAAACTCAAAAGTTGAATACCCTGCCTCTTGTTTGTGATCTAAAATCACGTCTGATAGATCGTAGGCAGTCCATTGTCCTGAAGGTGTTCTTTTTTTTAGCCCTTTTTGAACATAGCCGGTTAAAGACCAAAGGTTGCCGCTGTCATCAACTAATGCATCACGTACACGGATACTTACATAATCTGGCCCAACAAATGAAAGGCTTTCCAATCCACTATTGGTTTCGTTCCAAAGCCCCACCGGGTTGTTTTCTTCAAAATAAACTATTCCCCTATGATATGAGCAAGCGTAAAACGTTCCTATTTCAGTTGGGTGAGCCGCCACACGGACAAATGGATCTGCATTAAATAATTGGTTGTTGGTAATGTTTTCCCACTGACTTTCAACAAGGCGGCTTATTCCGTGTTTTTCAGCTAAAGAAGGAGTATAAAATAAATTATACACTCCATGGGCAATCCAGAGTTCTTGCTGCACGTTCTCGATATCAAAAATGCTGTTAGACAATGGCCCTTGAGGGCTGATCAAATCAATGTTATTGTCATTGGTGTAGCGAATGAGTCCTTCACGAGAAGTGCCTATCCACTTCTGGTCGTTATGGCTTAAGGCAAAGTTATAGGTGTTGGGTTTTACGCCCTCTAGATCCCCTATTGTTTGTGTCCTAACAAAGGATTTGTCAGTATCATAAATTCGGTTTGAAACCGTTATCAGCACTCCTTTCTCGTGTGGAGCAATGTGCTTCAACACGCCTTGAAAAGTTGCTTTTTTTTCAACCGTGTTCCCCAATTGAAAAAAGGAAAGCGAATTGCCCTCGTCTTTCGCTGCATACAAGCTATTATCTTGAGCCCATATGGATGTCCAATTGCCCGTTGCTAACTTATCCCAAAACAAAAACTCTAGCTTATTAGGGTGGGTTTGAGAAATTTTGAATAAGCCTTGTTCGGTAGCGGCATGCATGGCATTTTCAAAAACAAAAACTTGATTGACGTGGATTCTATCTATTGTTGATCCAAAATAACACGTATCGCCAAACTCTAGTGTTTCGGGGTTAACTTCTACGATACCAAAACCAGTAGCTACATATGCTGTATTATCTGCAAGATGTATATGGTTAATCTGCTTTTTTTCAGCGGAGATTGTGTTACTTCGTGTGATACCGCTTTCAAATATTATGTTCTTCGTGTTGATGTTGACCTGGGCAAGCAGGCCATTTTCGTGACCAACTAAAATATAGTCCCCATAAGTAGCTAATGCAGAAATAGTATCACCTGAAAGCCCTTCAACTGTAGAGATGGTTTCAGATGTTCCTTGAGAGCTGTCAAATAGAAAAAGGGAGTTTTCAGCTACGCTAACTATCGTTTGATTGCTTAGGGTGCCAATGGAGGAATTAGTATAGGAGTAGTACGACTCCCAAGCATTGGTTTGCCCCCAGACCATCAGGGGTGCTGAAAGCACTAAACAGGCTATATATTTTTGAAGGGTTGGTTTCATTAGTTGTTAAACGAAAAAAGCGTGACTGTCGTATGTCAAACCACGCCTTGTGCCAGCATGGCGTCGGCAACCTTAACAAACCCAGCTATGTTAGCTCCCTTTTCATAATTAATGCCCTCTTTTCCTTTTCCATAGGAAGCGCAAGCCTGGTGAATGTCTTTCATGATGGCCTGTAAGCGCTGATCTACTTCTTCTCGTGTCCAACTATAGCGGAGGGAGTTCTGTGCCATTTCAAGGCCTGAGACTGCCACGCCGCCTGCATTGGAAGCCTTCCCTGGTGCATACAAAACATTATTGCTGTGAAAGTGTAAAATAGCATCGGGAGTTGAAGGCATATTAGCGCCTTCGCTAACACAATAGCAGCCGTTGGAAATTAGCGTTTTGGCATCTGCAGCATCAAGCTCATTTTGTGTGGCACAGGGCATGGCAATATCACATGAAATGCCCCAAGGTTTTTCGCCCTTATGAAAACTTGCGTTGGTATATTGCTCTACATATTTGTCGATACGTTGTCGGCTCACATTTTTAAGTTGCATGATAAAGGCCAATTTTTCTTCATCAATGCCGTCTGGGTCATGAACAAATCCAGAAGAGTCAGACATTGTTAAAACCTTTGCGCCAAGCTGAATAACTTTTTCTGCTGCATATTGTGCCACATTTCCAGAGCCGGAAATCACAACGTTTTTGGCTGTAAAAGAAGCGCCTCGAGTTTCCATCATATTTTGTGCAAAATATACCGCGCCATATCCTGTTGCTTCAGGACGAATAAGCGAGCCTCCCCAAGAAATACCTTTCCCTGTAAGTACGCCAGTAAATTCATTTTTTAAGCGCTTGTATTGCCCAAACATATACCCTATTTCTCTTCCTCCGACGCCAATATCACCAGCCGGAATATCTCGGTTCGGGCCGATATGACGAAAAAGCTCTGTCATAAAACTTTGACAAAAACGCATAACCTCAGCATCTGATTTGCCTTTTGGATTAAAATCCGCGCCTCCTTTTCCTCCGCCCATGGGAAGTGTTGTTAATGCGTTTTTAAATACTTGCTCAAAAGCTAAAAATTTTAAAATACTAAGGTTAACCGACTCGTGAAACCGTAAGCCTCCTTTGTACGGGCCAATTGCTGAATTCATTTCAATGCGGTATCCCCTATTTACTCGAATTTCTCCACTATCATCAATCCAAGGTACACGAAACATAACCACACGCTCTGGTTCTGCCATACGCAAAAGGATGTTTTTTCCGTGATAAATATCGTTTGCAACAATGTAGGGAATAACCGTTTGGGCTACTTCAGAAACGGCCTGCATAAACTCGGGCTCGTTGGTGTTGCGTTGGCTTACTTCTTGTAAAAAATTATTGATGATTTTTTTCATGACTCTCGATTTGAAACCTAAATGTATGTATTATTTTATTTAACTCAAGGCTTGAGTTAAATCAGCAATCAAATCTTTACTGTCTTCAATCCCAACACTAAGGCGAATCAGGCCGTCTGTAACGCCTGTTTTTTCACGTTTTTCTTTAGGAATAGATGCGTGTGTCATACTTGCGGGGTGGCCTGCAAGGCTTTCTACGCCGCCCAAGGATTCTGCCAAAGTAAATACTTGAAGTGAGGACACAATGGCAACCGCTTTTTTAAGGGTATTATCTTTATGTACAAACGAAATCATCCCTCCGAAATCATCCATTTGGGCCTTGGCTACTTCGTGGTTGGGGTGAGTTTCAAATCCAGGCCAATACACCTTTTGAATATTGGGATGCTGTGCTAAAAATTCAGCGACAGCACGCCCATTTTCACAATGGCGCTGCATACGTACGTGAAGAGTCTTTATTCCACGTAATACCAAAAAGGCATCCATTGGGCCCGGTACGGCACCACTTGCATTTTGAATGAATGCCAGTCGATTGGCTAAATCCGTATCATTTACAATCAGTGATCCAAGAACAACATCGCTGTGCCCGCCCAAGTATTTTGTGGCAGAGTGCATAACAATGTCGGCGCCTAGTTCCAATGGTCGCTGTAAATAGGGAGAGGCAAAGGTGTTATCAACAGCCAGCAAAAGCTTGTGTGTTTTAGCTAGTGCTTCCATCGCCTTAATGTCTATGACTTGCATGAGTGGATTGGTGGGTGTTTCTACCCAAAGCAATTTGGTATTTGTATTAATATGCTTTTCAACTGCTTCCATATCGCCCATTGGAACAAAATGAAAAGTAATGCCATAAGTGGCGAACATCTTGTCAAAAATGCGATAGGTTCCGCCATATAAATCGTTTGTTGACACCACCTCATCGCCAGGTTTTAAAAGTTTTATTACCGCATCAATAGCTGCCATTCCAGAAGCAAATGCAAGCGCATGTGCACCCGACTCAATATTGGCCAGTGAGGCTTCTAATGCAGATCGTGTTGGGTTGTGTGATCGGCTGTACTCATACCCTAGGTGTGTTCCCGGCTTTTCTTGCGCATAGGTAGATGTAAAATAAACGGGGGGCATCACAGAACCATAGGCTTTGTCGGGTTGTTGACCGCCGTGAATGGTTCGAGAGTTGAAGTGTAGTTTCTTTTTTGCCATCTCTTATTAAAAGTACAAATGTATTTAAGTTTGACTAAAGGACATTTAATAATTCATTTATTTAATAGACATTTGTGTCATTATGAAAAACACCTTTCTTTATCTTTCTACTTGTTCTACCTGTGTGCGTATCATCAAATCTTTGGGAATAGAAGACGCTGATTTTTTGCAAAACGTAAAAGAACATATGGCAACTCCAGCGCAATTAGCTTTCTTATATAACTACACCAACAGTTATGAAGGGCTTATAAACAAGCGCGGACGTGTCTATGCTCAAATGAAACGAGAAGGGGCTATATTTTCAGAAGCATTGTATAAGACTTTGCTTGAAAATGAGTACAGCTGTCTCAAGCGGCCCATACTCATTTGGGATAACACGGTTTTTTTAGGCAACGCCAAAGCGACTGTTGCTCAAATGAAAGCCGCACTTGATGGATAAACGAACGCTTGCGCTTTTGGCTGCTCTGGGAGCAACAACCATATACGGTCTTAACCATACCATTGCCAAAGAGGTAATGCCAACCTATATTCAAGGGTTTGGCTTTGTGCAAGTCCGTCTTTTGGGGGCAGCAATTTTGTTTTGGTTGGTAAGTCTTTTTATTCCACAACAGAAAATAGACCGTGCTGACGTTCCTAAGATGCTGCTTTGTGCGCTTTTGGGCATGGTCGTTAACATGCTTTGCTTTTTTAAAGGCATTGAACTTTCTACGCCCATAAACAGCGCTGTGCTTATAACCATTACGCCCATACTGGTGTTTGTTTTTTCTGCAATTCTCATAAAAGAACGGCTTTTACTCCCTAGAGTTGTGGGGGTTGTGTTGGGTTTTATAGGGGCTTTGGTTTTAATTGTTTTTGGAAATGAAATCCGCCAAGATGCGCCTAATATTCCGTTAGGGAATGCCTTATTTATTCTCAATGCCTCATCTTTTGGGCTGTATTTGGTTTTAGTCAAATCTTTGTCCGCTAAATACACAACGGTACACTTGTTAAAGTGGTTGTTTTTATTTGGGTTTATTATGGCGCTTCCCATAAGCTACCCAGAGTTTAGTCAAGTCAATTGGACTGATTTGCCTTATGAAGCAGTGTGGCGCTTTGCGTTTGTAGTAATAGGAACAACTTTTATGACTTACCTACTAAATGTTTATGCGCTCAAGCAACTCAAGGCAAGTACGGTTGGGGTGTTTACGTATTTGCAACCGCTGATAGGTATTGCATATGCCATTATGGTAGGAGCGGATGGATTAACAGCCTATAAACTTGGTACAGGAAGTGTCGTATTACTTGGAGTTTATTTGGTAACCAAACGATATAAATCGAAAATTTAGTAGGCTTTCTCTTCGCCTCTAAAAATATTTAGAACAGTCTGAATTACAATTTTAATGTCTAGAGCAAAAGACCAGTTACGAATATAGAACATGTCATATTTGATTCGATGCTTCATTTCAATATCGTTATCGATTCCGCCTCTAGCTCCGCTAACTTGTGCTAACCCTGTAATCCCAGGCTTTAAGTACATGCGTTTTGAATAATCATCAAATATCTTGCTGTACCTATGATTTTGTGATATTAAGTTGGGACGAGGTCCAACAATAGACATTTGTCCGAAAAAGACATTAAAAAACTGGGGGAGTTCATCAATGCTCGTTTTACGAATAAATTTACCTATTCGTGTGATTCTTGTATCATTTCTAGATGCTGATTTTTCTGTTCTGTTATTAACCGTCATAGATCTAAGCTTTATACACGAGAACGGTTTTTTAAACCGGCCTGGTCTTTTTTGAATAAAAAATAGTGGGCCTTTTGAATCTGCCATAATCAAGGCTGCTATAAGGGGAATAAACCAAGATAAAAGCACGATAATCACGAGCCCAGAAAAAATAATGTCAAAGATTCTTTTCTGAGTTCTATGAAAAATTGAATCTAATGGGCTTACATGGTGTGATACTACTTGTGTAAGACCATAAAATTGGGCATTTCTTACGGTAATGGGAGGATTATAACTTGAAATAAGTTTTATACTAGTCTGTTTTTCCCAGTTTAAATTTAATATGTGGGCATTCGAATCATCTAAAATGACCTCTAGAGGCACGTATAGAGATTGTATACTGTTTTCTTGAATTGTTTGTTCTAATTGGTCAACAGAAGTTTCTTCAAAGAGTGTTTTGTCTGCTCGATAAATGTTAAACCCTGTTCTTTTTAGATCAACTACATCTTTAATAAAATTTTTCCCTAGCTCTGAATTATGTACCAATATGTTTTCCTGAAAAAGGGGAGTCCTTTTCCTAAGTTTAAATAGTACTGTTAGGACCCCTGCTTTTATAAGAAAAATAATCGCGGTAAATTTGATGAATGAAATAGTATTCCAAACAAATTTATCTGAAAAAAAAACGGTGGATATAAATAGAAATGATCCACAAAAGAAAAAAAATAAAATAAAGCGCTGTAATTGTTTTGTGAAAGTCAAATTACGCTCATAGTTATAAAAACGTGACATAATTGCGCTAAGTATACATATGGATATTAATACAAAAAATACCGTTGTGCTGTTTTTAATTAAAAGGGCAGGTCTAAGAAAGAGCAAGGAACAAACAAATAGCGATCCCCACTCAAAAACACAGATAGGAAGATATTTTAAAAACTTAAAGCTTTCTTGTGTGTTTTTATTCAATAGTATTAATGTTGGTCAAGTAATATAACGTTATTGTAGGAGGCTTATTGTATGTGTGGCTAGGATTTAAAAGACGAAAAATCTCTATGTTCCACTTTATTTAATTCTTCACGACTTAAAGACTTAAAGTAATTGAAGGTGTGTTGCATGCCTTCTTTACGGCCAATTTTAGGTTGCCATCCCAATATTTCTCTTGCCTTAGTAATGTCGGGCTTGCGTTGAAGTGGATCGTTTTTGGGTAAGGGTTTAAAGACTATTTTTTGATCGGTTCCCGTTAATTTAATAATCTCCTTTGCAAAATCTAAGATGGATATTTCATCGGGATTGCCAATGTTTACAGGCAAGTGATAATCGCTCATAAGTAAACGGTAAATTCCCTCTATTTCGTCTTCAACAAAGCAAAAGGAGCGCGTTTGAGAGCCATCGCCAAAAACAGTCAAGTCTTCTCCTCTCAGGGCTTGTCCCATAAAGGCAGGTATTACCCTGCCGTCATTTAAGCGCATTCTAGGTCCATAGGTGTTGAAAATCCGTATGATCCGGGTATCCACGGCATGATAGCGGTGATACGCCATGGTAATAGACTCCAAATAACGTTTCGCTTCGTCATAAACGCCCCTAGGGCCAATGGTATTTACGTTGCCAAAATAGTCTTCGGTTTGTGGGTGTACAAGGGGGTCCCCGTAGATTTCAGACGTAGAAGCCACCAAAATACGCGCATTTTTTGCTCTTGCTAAACCTAGCACATTATGCGTTCCTAACGCACCTACTTTTAAGGTCTGAATGGGTATTTTAAGATAATCTATTGGACTTGCAGGAGACGCAAAATGAAGGATATAATCCAAATCTTCCTTTATATCAATAAATTCACAGACATCGTGATGAACAAAACGAAAGTTTGGGTTTCCTTCTAGGTGCGCAATGTTAGACATTGAGCCTGTAATGAGGTTGTCCATGCCGATAACGGCAATATCATTGGCTAAGAGTTTATCGCACAAATGTGATCCTAAAAAGCCTGCTGCTCCTGTAACTAGTGCTTTTATCATCTGCCTACAGAATAATAATTAAAGCCTAAGGCTGTCATGTCCTTCGGGTTGTATATGTTACGTCCGTCAAAAATGACGTTGCTCTTGAGGGCAGTTTTTAAGTTGTCAAAATTCGGATTTCTAAAGGCGTGCCATTCCGTACAAATCAACAGTGCGTCTGCATCTGCTACAGCAGCCATCATGCCCGTGGCATACGAGATCCTGTCGCCCAGTTTAGCTTTTACATTATCCATTGCCTCAGGGTCAAAAGCGGTAACCGTAGCCCCTGCAGCAAGTAATTTTTCAATCATATACAAGGCGGGGGCTTCGCGGATATCATCGGTGTTAGGTTTAAACGCCAATCCCCAAAGTGCAATTTTCCTACCTTTTAAGTTTCCTTTAAAATAGGTTTCCATTTTGGGAAATAATACGGTTTTTTGTTGCTCGTTAACCTGAATTACGCTCTCCAAAATAGCAAAGTGATGTTGGGCGTCTTTCCCGGATTTGTGTAATGCCTTTACATCTTTTGGAAAACACGATCCACCATAGCCAATCCCAGGAAACAAAAAACGTTTTCCAATGCGCTCGTCAAGCCCCATCCCCATGCGTACATCGTCCACGTTAGCGCCCATCTTTTCACAATAGTTTGCGATTTCGTTCATGTAAGTGATTTTAGTGGCCAAAAAAGCGTTTGCAGCATATTTGGTCAGCTCTGCGGATTTGATGTCCATAAACACGATAGGGTTACCCGTGCGCACAAAGGTATTATACAATTTTTCCATGGCGTTTTTAGCTCGCTCCGATTCCACGCCCACTACAATCCTATCGGGTTTCATAAAGTCTTCTACCGCAAAGCCTTCGCGTAAAAACTCAGGGTTAGACACCACGTCAAAGGGCACATTGGTTTTGGCCTGTAATGTTGCTTTTACGCGCTCGCCTGTTCCTACAGGGACGGTGCTTTTGCTCACCACGATTTTGTAGTCTTTCATCAATCCACCTATTTGGTTAGCAACACCCAACACGTAAGAAAGATCAGCAGAACCATCTTCTTCTTCAGGGGTGGGTAAGGCTAAGAAAATAACTTCCCCATGATCAACACCCTCTTCAATGTTGGTGGAAAAATGAAGCCTGCCTGATTTAATATTACGTTCAAAATACGTTTCTAAGTGCGGCTCATAAATAGGCACTGCACCGTTTTGCATTTTGGCTACTTTGGCTTTGTCGATATCTATGCACAAAACTTCATTCCCTGCTTCTGCCAAACAGGTGCCAGTGACTAAGCCTACATAGCCAGTGCCGATTACGGATATTTTCATCAGTTAAAGTTTTTGTAAGTTTTTCTCAAACCGGTCTAAAATTTCATTTTCTGAAAAGTTCTGGCTGGCATATTTTCTAGCGTTATCGCCTATCTTTTTTGACTGCATTTTATTTAAAATAATTTTCTTAACTAAAAATGAAAACTCTTTTACATTATTGCCGCTGTAAAAAAATGCTCCCCCTGACTTGTCTGCAACCGTTTTTGATTCGGAAAGATCATTCCCATATAAAAAAGAAGGTTTCCCGCTTAACATCATAGCTATTAATTTTGAGGGCATAACGCTGTCAATTACTTCTTTTTTCTGAATTAATATATGCCCATCAAAGCTACACAAAAGTTGTGGTAATTCTGAGTAAGGCACTAAATCAAAGAATCTTATGTTATCGAATCTATTTAATTCTCTTTCAACAAAATTTTTCATTGCACCATCCCCAACAATTGTAATGTCGATATCATCTAAAACTTCCTTACAAAAATCTGTAAAAAAATTCCAGTCTTGTTTTTCTCCAATATTGCCACTGTACAAAAGTTGCGGCTTTTGATTACTTTGAAAATGTGAATGCTTTGAAAATGACTCGTTAAAGGTCTCTAAATTAATAAAGTTAGGAAATAGTATTCGCTGCGTGGTAGTTTTAGTTCCTAGCTTTTTAAGCATTGCGTTACTAACTGTACTTACGCAATCACAACCATTAAATAACATTGATTCTATCTTAAAAAGACTTTTCTTAAACCTTTTCAATTTGAATGTCTCAACGCCGGCATCAAACTCAAAATCTTGGATATGGCACCATATTTTACCTTTTCTAAAAAACCTTATGATGAGGGCTGTCAAAATTGAACTTGTAAATGGAGATACAACGATAATCTTTGAGTTTTTCGGAACTGAAAATATATATCTAAAACTCAGAACCGTAAAATGCATTATTTGTAAAACCCTTTTGAACGGAGTAGGTCGGGATGGTACGTAATGTTTTACACGAAAAACTGTTGCACCAAAGTACTTTTCTTTGCCAAATAGCGTAGTCTTATCATAAGGTGGTTTTATTTTCCATTCCGGGTAGTAAGGAACTGCTGTTATAACACTTACATCGTGTGTTTTTTTTAAAAGATACTCTAACATAAGTTTATTGTAAAGCGCAATTCCAATTTTGTCGGGATAAAAAAACGGCGATATAAGAAGTATTTTCAAAATTATTTATTTTCTTTTTCTAATTTCTTTTGCGGGTGACCCCGTATTGATAGTGTTTGTCTTTATGTTTTTAAATACCGAACTTCTTGCCCCAATTACTGCTCCATCTGCGATTACAATACCTGGAGCAATAAAAACATCGGTTGCAACCCAACATTCGTTTCCAATTGTTATCCTATTTGCAATAATATCAAAGGTTTCTTTGGTATAATCATGAGACCCTGTACACAAATAACTCTTTTGAGAAATAACGGTATTTCTACCTATTTCAATTTCTCCCAAACTATAGAGTACGACATCGTCCCCAATCCATGAATAATCCCCAATGGATACTTTCCATGGGTACGTTATCTTTACCGATGGTCTAACAAGAACTTTTTTTCCAATTGTTGCGCCGAACATTCTTAACCAAAACCGTCTCCATCCATAAAACACTTGTGGAGAAAAGCTTATAAAGATAACTTGAACAAGCCACCAGAGCTGAACATAAAGCTTTGATTTCCCCCTAAAGCCCTTAGGAATTCTATGTGAGCTGAGATTATGCATCCAGTATATTTAAAAGCTTTTCCGAAAACTTTTCACAAGTAAAGCTGTTTTTTGCTTTTAGTATGTTGTTATTCGAAATTTCTTTTGCTTTTGATGGGTTTCCCGCAAGAAACAATAATTTTTCTACAATTGCCTCTACAGATTTTTTCTTAATTAAAAATCCATTCTCGCCTTCTGTAACTAAATCTGGGATAGCGCCATGATCTGTAGTAATAATCACATTTCCCGTTGCAATTGCTTCTGTTATTGAAATCGGTAACCCCTCCATACTATAAAATGTAGGTAATACAAAGATATTAGCCTCTTGCAACATTCGACCCTTCTCTTCGCCTCTAACTAATCCCTTGTATGTAAGGCCTTTTATTTGAGACATTTTATCTAAAAGTGTTTTTTTTTGTGATTGTTCTATGTGGCCAGCTATTTTGGCTGTGAAAGAAATGCCTTTTGCGTTTAATTCTTCAAGTGCTTCAAGAAGAACGTAAATGCCTTTTTCAGTCATTAAATTACTTAGATAACAAATCTTTAGTTCAGAAAATGACTTTTCAAAAGGCTGTTCAATAAGTTGTCTATTATAAAAATTTGGAAGTACATAAATCTTTTTAAGAGGGATAAAAGAAGTCAGGTTATGTAATAGTGAATTTGAAAGCACAATTCCCTTATCGCTTTGGGCTATTAGTTTATGAAAGACCTTGCTTTTAATCCCTTTAAGAAGTTTGTATTGCTGGTATAAAAAATTGCCGTGAATATGAACGATTAATTTTTTTCCAAATAATTTAGAAACCAAAATGAACGGAGCATATTTTAATATCCCAAAAAATGTCTGGCCGGGGGTATAATAGACTTTGCTAACATAGAAAATTTTATAGATTTCTAAATAGTTTAGGCTGAAATGTAATATGGACATTAAATTAAAACGGCCTAACTTTTCGCTGAAAGACCTTGGAGAAGTATTGATAGACAAAAGGGGATTGCCAGTGGGATTAATTGTTTTTAAAGCTAACTCATTGGCTATTGATAGGCCTGTAAGTGGGTTTGGAAGTGGGCCTATTAGAAGCACTCTTTCGTGGCTTCTTTTTGTCACACCCGCTATAATATAGAAGATGATAAAGTAAAATACTATAATGCCTGTTTGGCGCTCCAAGATATTCTCAAAAAACATTGTTATTACAAACAAAGAAAGAATAGGACTAAGTCTTTTGTACCCTAACTCAAGCATATGTTTTCTAATACTAAAAAGGAAAAAGAGGAAAAAAATTAATGCATAAGGTCCACAGCTAAGCCATAAGTCAAGATATTGATTGTGAGTATTAATCGCTTCCCGCTCATAATTATTTGTCTTTTTATTGAAACAATCTCCAACGACCCTGTTGGTAGTTCCAATCCCCAATCCTATAAATGGGTTTTGTTTTATTTGTGCAACTGTACACTCTAAGATAATTAATCGTTGGCTTGCGGAATTAAACTGGCTATAGTCAAATAAGTTTTTGATTTCTAAAAAGCGATTGTTTTTTTCAGGGGTCAGTGCTAGAATAATAAAACCACTAGTAAAAATGCTTGCCGTAACAAGTATGAAATTTTTTTTAATAACAGTCCAGAATAGCATCAATAGTGCAATGAATAGTCCTAAAATAATTGATCTGGGCTGAAGTAGCCAAATTAAGATTCCCATAGGCGCTAAGCACACTGTAGAAAAATCGGGTTTAAAAAAATCTGTTTTTTTCTTAAAGCCAAATAAAAGAAGAATGGATGTGGCAAGAATGAGACCAATATACGTATGATGTTCTCCAATTAAGGGAATGTCTCTTGAAGCACTTTGATAAAAACCTGGTATGTAAAGGTTTGGATATTTTGGATTTTTGTATTGAGTAAAATAAAGAAGCAAAACAACAGAATATGCAGTATTTATATAATAAAAAAGCTTGCTAAACTTTTCGATGGAAGTAACTGTCTTTATCTTTTTTCCTGATAAAAAAACTAAAAAAATTAAAGGAATAAAAAACATTGAAAGTTTTGTTTCCAACATTTTTAAACCATCAGCAATATAATTCGAGCCTATTAAGCTTAAACAATACAAAGCAAATACTAAACATGAAAGGGTAAAAAGCGTTTTGTTTATAATCCGTTTCGTTGAGCCAAGAAATATAATTAGAGATGTTACCCCAAGGCCAATAATCAATAATGGTTTGACCGCAGAAGGTGTGAAAATTATTGCAGAAAAACTGTAAATAAAAAGCGCAAGTAATTTATCAATTATCTTTTTCATCTTATTTAACACTTCTTTTATCAATAGCATAATATGCCATAAGTAGCCCTAATGAAAAGTAAACCCCTTTATGAGTCCAAAGAGTGAAGCTTACCTGAGTTTCTAGAAAATAAAAAAGAAATGTTATAAAAAGGAATACATAAAAATTGTCTTTTTTGTTTTTTGACGTTAATATATAAAGTTCCAATATAAATATAATGAATAATAATATTAGAATTGCACCCCAAATTCCAAAAAATACAATATACTCTAAGATAAAGTTATGGGGGTATGGCAAAGCTGAATATATTGGAAAAGCTGTTGGGCCTATCCCGGTGTAAAGGTTTTGCTCAAATATTCTCAAGCTTTCAAATAAAGAATCGAAACGTAAGAGAATTGACTGAAAAGCAAGTTGATCAAAATAAAACCTTCCAAATATAGATTTTATGTCAACGAAAAGAATTAATACTATAAATAAGCTTAAAATAGTGGTTAAAATAATTGTTGTTGTTTTCTTGTTAATTTTAGGTTTTTTTAAGTAAAATCCTCCAGCGGCAATTAAAGAAAAAACAAGGCTTACAAGTACTCCTCGAGTGTTTGTAAAAAGCAATATGATTAATAAAAATGCAGATTTAAACAACATTTTTAAAATGCTTTTTTTAGATTTAATTTTATTAACAATAAGGCATAAAGCAGATAAAATACCGAAGCCTATAGCTTGTGCAAAAGGAATGGGGTGAACCCCTTGAATCGTTAGTCGCATCACTACTCCGTACTTAGCATACGGCTCTTCATAGCCGCTAATTATTACTACGAGTGCAGCAATAATTCCGAAAACTACTGAAATATTGACTGCAAAAAGTAACATTTTAGTCAAATTTTCATTAAAGTCCTTCGAATTCATAAGTAATGTTTTTGTGACAAAAAAATAAGGAATTCCTAAAAGTAAATACCTGGCGGTATAGAGAAATGCTTCGTTTGGAGATTCACTAATCCCTGAGGATATGATAAGCAACAAAAAAGTTAAACCTAAAAAAATATCTATAAAGTCAAGTTTATATTTGGGGGTTTTGGTTAATGTCCCTTTAAAGAAAACTATAATTAACCCCAATACTTGCAGCACCCCGCCAAGAATAATATCTTGATCTGAAATACACTTTAAGCATGGGTTTTGAATACTAATAAACTGAAGGTTCCTGATAATGTTTATGTTCAACAGTAAAATAAGGCCTTTGTGTGGCGACTTGAAGCACGTTAAAACAATTCCTATAAAAACAATTACAGAAAACACCATTTTAATTTTCTTCTAAGATTTGAAAAAAAGAAGTGGCCATTTGCTCGACAGTGTAATGCTTTTTGCATTCATTAGCAATCGATTTTCTTTTTTTAAAAAGCGCTTTTTTAAATTTAAAAACTTCTTCCACCTTAAGGCAGAAGTCATTTTGATTATCTGTTTGAAAAAAAATAGCATTACTATTTTCTTTTGCTGCTTCTATTTCAGGAGAATGGTTTTCATTTCTAGAAATTAACATCGGAACCCCAAAAGCAAAACTTTGCGTAATAGAAAGACCTACATACCCTGGAGAAACACTAACCAAGGACGAAGCGTAAAGCTGCTTTAGCTTATTAAAATCGTTTATGTGCCCCATTAATTGAATTCTCGATTCAAGGTTGTAAGTTTCAACATATTCATCAATCTTTTTCCTTTCAGGGCCATCTCCAACAATAATTAGGTTCGTATCTAGATCTAAAAGCTTGTGAAATGCTTTAACCAAAAACAATGGTTTTTTAGCAGCGACTAGCCTTCCGACATATATGATGTTTTTAACACCGTCCATTGTACTCTCAAGTCCTCCCATTTCATTCTGTGGGTATAACGCATTGGGCGCACTCAAAACACGAAGTTTAGGGTATTTTGCCTTTAATTCTTTTTTTTGTGCTTCTGAGTACGTTATAGTGCTTGAGGCAAAACGCTGCATAAGGTGCCTTATACTAGCTGTCTTGCTGTTTGGCCCTTTTCTAGGCCATGCGTGTCCCCACACATAGGTCTTTAAACCCAATGGTCTTCTTAGAACAAGAAAGATCCAATTGGAAATTATTCTTGGATTAAGCCCAATTACAATAATATTTTTCTTAAATAACTCTCGCCAATGACTGCCAAGTTGAAACAGAAAACTACGATCAAATAAGAATTTATTAATTATTTTAATTTTAAGGATTTTGTGTTCTGGCTTAATTGTCTTTTGAAAATCTTCGTCTCCTGAATACAAACAAAAACTATTTCCTAGGGTTTTCTGTAAATGTTCAAAAAACTTTTCCCTGTAGTCAGGTGAGACAACTTGTATAATTATAAGTTTTTTCACGACGTTATTTTTTTATACGTCAAGTAACCCCATATTAGAAGTATTGTCTCTGTAAATACTACAGATATTATAGTCCCATAAATCCCAAAGCTAATCGTTAAGATAATAGATAGTGAAAACCCGATTAGGCTTGTGGTCCCCAAAATTTTCATCCTTAAGAAATATTCTTTTTTTGCTGACAAAAAAAGAAAATTATAAAGCATATTGATTCCTGCTAAAAACAATACAGTAGAGATTAATTGAAAGCCTTTATTGTATGAAGTAATAAGTTCATTGTTAAAAACGATTTCTAATATCTGCTTCGAGTAAACAATAAAAAAAATTGATCCTGCTAGTCCAATTATGAAAACATATGTCGCCGTTTTTCTAACAAACTTGTTAATATCCTTTTTGGTTGAAAGCCAAGGGAACAATGCCTGATAAATTGGGCCATAAACTCCTTTGAGTGCTAAAATTACCTTTTCAAAACTAGAGTATACTCCTGTAATAGTATTGTTTGTTAAAAAACCTAAAATTATAACATTGCTTGAGGTGTAAAACGTTGTTGCAATAGATGACAACAGAACGGGTGCAGTCTCTTTTATTTGTGCCTTAATGTTTTTAATCTTAGGTCTAAAAAATATTACGTGGCGAGTCGCATAAATAAATCCCGAAAAACCCGCAATTATAAAGCCTAAAGAATTAAACAACGGCACTAATAGATAATCTTCTGGTGATGTAACGTAGATGACTACAAGTAGTGCAAAAATTAATTTTGCAGTCAAATTTACAACTGTAATTGTCTTCATTTTTTGAATGCCTTGAAAAAACCAAGAAGGAAAAACAGTCGAGCCAATGGTAACCCCAAAAGAAAAAATAAACAATAATGGCTCTTTAGTAAACTTGGGGACAAATGCAATTAATACAAGTAAGGCGCCAAACAAAAGTATCAATGTAGCTACTTTTATTATTGTTATGTTCCAAAAAGTTTCTGAAATCTGCTTTTTGTCTGCTGCGAGAATAGAGATTTTACGAGTCCCCGTTATCGAAAAGCCAAGATCTGAAAAAATTATAAAAATTGTTGAAACTGATTGTGCAAACATTACAAGCCCAAAGAGTTCTATGCCTAATGACCTTACCAAAAAAGGGATTAAAATTAGTGGAACGATATAATTAACCCACTGCAATAAAGAGAGTGATACAATATTCTCAATAAGAAGTTTTTTTTGAGCTTTATTTTTTATCCTTGTTTTATTCATCAAAAACTTTGTATAATTTTCTTATACCTTTTTTAAGTTTAGTCTTATGAGTCCATTGAAATTGAAGAATCTTTGTTGTGTCGGCCAACTTCCGCATAGTTCCATCTGGTCTTGAAGCATTAAAACACAGATTTCCTTTAAACCCAACTATTTCTTGAATCATTTGGGCAAGTTTTTTAATTGAAATCTCTTCTCCAGTACCAATATTGATATGGGTGTTGCGCACTTCTTTTTGGCTATTGTCATACGTGTCTTTAAATTCCACGCGTTCCATAATATGCACACATGCATCGGCCTTGTCTTCACTATATAAAAACTCTCGCTTCGGCTTTCCAGAGCCCCAAATTTCTACCTCAACACTTCCGCCTGTTTTGCGAATGCCGTGTTTATCAAGAATAGCTATTATTGTATCCTCATGGGCTGTACTGTCAGTGTCTCCGATTGGTCTTTTTCGCAAATCTTTTCGGATAGAATCAAAGTCATTTTGATGTAAATACTTGCCCAAAATCATTTTGCGAAGCAATGCCGGCAATACATGGGACGTTTCTAAATCAAAATTATCGCTCGGTCCATAGAGGTTTGTAGGCATCACAGAAATAAAGTTTGTCCCGTACTGTAAATTATAGCTTTCACACATTTTTAATCCAGTTATTTTAGCAATGGCATACGGCTCATTTGTATATTCCAAAGGAGATGTTAGCAAGTATTCTTCCTTCATGGGTTGTGGACAATCTTTTGGATAAACACAAGTACTGCCCAAAAACAACAACTTCTTAACACCATACAAATAGCTTTGATGAATGACGTTGTTTTGAATCATCATATTTTCATAGAGAAATGCCCCCCTAAAATTATTGTTTGCCACAATTCCTCCAACCCTTGCAGCAGCCAAAAAAACATATTCTGGTCTTTCTTCCTCAAAAAAAGCTTCAACTGCTTGTTGGTTCGTTAAATCCAATTCCGCGTGTGTACGATAAATAAGATTTGTGTAGCCTTTTTGTTGCAACACTTTACACAATGCGTTTCCAACTAAACCTCTGTGCCCAGCAACATATATTTTAGCAGTTTTTTCCACTTAGTCGTGAGCTGTTTTAGCGGTATTTTCTTTTTTTGCCAATTCCAAATCATGTTTTACCATAATTTTTACAAGTTCTTTAAAAGATGTTTCGCTTGGGTTCCAGCCCAACACTTCTTTGGCTTTTGTTGGATCACCAAGCAGTGATTCTACTTCTGCCGGGCGATAATAGTTTGGATCAACTTCAACGTACGTTTTTCCAGTAGAAATACAAACTCCTTTTTCTTCAGGTCCTACACCTTCCCATTTTAATGAAATGCCTGTCTCCGCAAATGCCAAAGTACAAAATTCGCGTACAGAGTGCTGAATTCCTGTAGCAATAACAAAATCTTCAGGACTATCGTGCTGTAGCATGAGCCACATACACTTCACATAATCCTTAGCATAGCCCCAGTCACGTAACGAATCTAAATTCCCTAAGTACAACTTTTCTTGTTTTCTAGCTGCAATACGAGATGCTCCAAGTGTGATTTTTCGGGTGACAAAGGTTTCGCCTCTGCGCTCAGACTCATGGTTAAATAAAATTCCATTCACAGCAAACATCCCATACGCCTCCCTGTAATTTTTAGTAATCCAAAAAGCATAAATTTTAGCAACTCCGTAAGGGGATCGTGGGTAAAAAGATGTTGTCTCGGTTTGTGGAGTTTCCTGCACCTTGCCATACAACTCAGAGGTTGATGCTTGATAAATTCGAGTCTTTTGAACTAAACCACATATACGGACAGCTTCTAACAATCGTAAAGTGCCAACAGCATCTGTTTCAGCAGTATATTCTGGTAAGTCAAATGATACCTTTACATGAGATTGAGCGGCTAAATTATAAATTTCACCTGGCTTAATTTCTTGAATTAACCGTATGAGGTTTGTTGAGTCCGTCATATCTCCATAATGCAAGGTTACCTTGCGCTGAGAATGTAAATCCCTTATGAGTTCATTGATGTATAAGTGCTCTATACGCTCTGTATTAAAAGATGAAGATCTTCTAATGATGCCGTGCACTTTGTATCCTTTGTGGATCAAGAATTCTGCCAAATAAGATCCGTCTTGACCTGTTATGCCTGTAATTAATGCTACTTTGTTCATTTAAATTATTTAATAATGCTCTGTTCTTAGGCCTTTTTACTTCTAATTTAAGTATTCCCTAACGTGTTTAATTGTCTGTTTTTCAAAGAGGGTGTCAACAAAAGGTGAGTCTGTAATACCTCCTTGAATAAAGGTATACTTGTAGCTTTCTAACTCAGTAAGGCTATCTATATTACTTGCGTAAGAAAGCTTATCTAGATTATAAACAAAATAGGAGCTATCTGTCAAAAAATGCTTTACTATCTGTAAACCTATAAAGCCCGCGCCGCCTTTAATAAGGACATTCATCAGTCTTCTTTTTTTGAAATAAGAAATGCGTCTAGGTAAATTACGACGTAAAAAAGCGAAAGTAAAATAACCCCTGCGAGCATGCCTTGAACTTTTTTGTTTTTCAAAAAAGACTTTTCTACATACCCCACTTCTGGAAAAGCAGCAACTATATCTACAACGTTTTTGGCCTTTAACTTCGCTATGCGAATTTCTTCTAGTTTTTCAGACAACTCAATTTTTCTGTTTAACAATGATATTTCTGTATTGTCCTCCGCTTTTTCGGACATGTACAAATTTGTTCCATTTGAAAACTCTTTTTTTGCCTCTACGATTCTTACCTCCTCAAATAAAGACAGCAGTGAATCTGTTTGCACAATAGATACTTGGGTAATAGAATCAGCATATTCTAAATTTTTTAGTTCTGTTTTTTGTTGATCTTTGAAATACGTTACATCAGATACCGACTTTATCAAAGGAAACAGCAAGCCCCCAAAAAGGTCCTGTTTTGAAGATTCTATTCTTAAAACATGAATCTTACGATCGTAACTGCTCATTTGTTTTATGTACTCCTTAAATGATGTTTCTGTAGCAACTAACGAATCTAGCTCTGTTACGTATGCATTATACTCTTGCAATAAGCGTGTTTCAGTAACAAAGGGGTTGATTTCTACAGAAACTATTTTTTCAGCATCACTTGGATCTATTCCAAAAAATGCGCCAAGTTGAATAGCATCTCTTTGGTTGGCAAGGTCGTTTAGGTATTCGACATTACTATACAACTGGCGGGCACTGTCAAAGTGAGGCTCCAGTGTTGCGGTTGCAATATATTTCAAAGGAGTGAGTCTCTCAACAAAAACACCAGCCAAAAGGCCAATGGCACATGCAAAAGAAAAATATACGATTCGTGTCCGTATAAAAATTGCTGCTGCTAAGATGGTATTTAAAACAACCTTAATAAAGCTGCGTATTGTTACAAAAAGCTTAGAAATAACCCTTCCGATCGAGTTAAACAAAACGCCTAAGTCAATTTCTTCGTTATCGCTTGTGTTTTTAGATTTAGATGTGCTCATTTTTTTAATTGTTTTTACCAATTCTACGCAAATGCAAAACGGAAATTCTGTGCTTTTATTTTACTAAAATTGCTTATTTAGCGCATCTGCTATTTTTCTGTCGTTTGTCAATCGTGGTGTTTTATTCTGTCCGCCTAGTTTACCCATTTTTTTCATATACTGTTCAAAGGCATTTGAAGGCAAGGGCTTTATAACCAAGGAACGCAAAACCCCCCCTGAGATTAAATCATCATAATAGGTGTTTTGCTTGCGCATAAACATATCCAATGTTTTTGCAAATGTAGCCAAATCTTCTGGTGTGCTGTCAAAAGCAACCCACCATTCGTGATGTGGAAGCCCAGTAGCAGGCGCTACTTGTGGTGCAACCGTAAACTCCGTCACAGCGGCCTGATGTAATTGTAAAGTCTCTTCCATGGCTTGTTCTACCTCTTTTCCAATTACGTGCTCGCCAAATGCCGAAATAAAATGCTTTATTCTTCCTGAAACTATAACACGATACGGTTTGAGACTGACAAACTCAACGGTATCCCCAATATTATACCCCCATAAACCCGCAGAGGTATTGAGAATAATCGCATAGTTAACGCCCTTTTTAACATCTGCTAATGAAATGCGAGGTGTGTTTTCTTCGTGAATTTTATCTGCTTCAACAAACTCATAAAAAATCCCAGCATCCAGTTGCAATAGCATCCCCTTCTTATCTGGATGATCTTGAAAGGCAATAAACCCCTCTGATGCTGGATATAGTTCTACGCTGTCAATCTTTTTCCCTATTAGCTCCTCTAAAACCGATCTATAGGGAGCATAATTTACGCCTCCATATACGAAGAGCGAAAAATTTGGAAAAATGTCTTTAATAGGTTTATTTGTTTTGGCGCTAAGGCGCTCAAAATACATCTTTACCCATGGTGGAATCCCACTGATTAGGCGCATATCTTCATGATGTGTTTCTTCGACAATGGCATCTACTTTTTGCTCCCAGTCATCAATGCAGTTAGTCTCCCAAGAGGGCATGCGGTTTTTCTGTAAATACGAAGGAATATAATGCGCTACTATGCCTGAAAGGCGGCCCGTATCAATGCCGTTCGTTTTAGACAGTATTGGACTGCCTTGTAAGAATATCATTTTGCCATCCACAAAGGAGGTGTTTCCCGAGTAGTGCATATAGTGAAACAATGCGTTTTGGGCTGTTTTAATATGCGTCGGCATCGAATCCTTTGATATGGGAATATACTTCACGCCTGAAGTTGTACCCGAAGTTTTAGAAAAATAACGTGGTTTTCCCGGCCATAAGACATCTGCTGCACCAGCAACAACCCGATCAACATAGGGGCGTAGACCTTCGTAATCCCGAATTGGGACTTGCCTTACAAAGTCGTTGTAATTTTTAATGTGTGAAAAGCGATGATCTTGTCCAAAAGCCGTGTTTTTTGCTTTTTGAAGTAATCCTTTTAAGACCTTTTCTTGGGTAGCAATAGGGTTTTGCGCCCATTTCTTGGTGCTTTTGACTGCGTGTTTTGCCAATCTTTTTGCAAAAAGTTGTTTGACGCTCATTATTCGAAATCTATAAACTCTTCTGGGTTCAACGCGTATCCATCGCTCCATAGCTCAAAATGCAAATGCGGCCCTGTTGTCATGGTTCCGGTATTGCCTGCAACAGCTATCACTTGGCCTGGCTCAACAGCATCGCCTTGGCGAACATTTAATGAGGCGTTGTGTTTATAAACCGATATAATGTTAAACGGATGGTCAATGATAAGAACATAGCCCGTTTCGGTGGTCCAGCTAGCAAAAATCACGTTGCCTTCAGCAGCAGCTTTTACTGGGGTGTTACGAGGTACCACAACGTCTACAGCATAATGTGCTACGGATGCGTCAAACCCCTGGCTGATCGTGCCTGAAACAGGTGGAAATAAAACAAAAGGAATAGTTTGCCCAGCAGAAGCCAATAAGTTGTACTTGTCGTCCTGAGCAACTTCCGCACGGAGCAACGAATCTGCTGATGACGTAGAGAATCCAGCAGCGTAATCAAATTGTGTCGTGTCTAGCTGCAGCTGTGTTTCCAGTTCCTGTAAATCTAAATCTCCCCTTAAAACTTTATTAACCGATGAAATGTAGCGTTGATTTCTTAACAATGCTCCTTGTAGTGAATCCAAGCGAAAATTATTTCGAATTGCTTGTCGCCTTATTTCAGAAGAGTCATAGCCTGGTATGTACTCTTTCAGCGAAGTGCGTGAAATAACCAAAAAAGTAGTTGCAATTAGCAACACTATAATAATGCCAACGGCAAGAAAAACATTTAATCGACTGAGTTTATAAGAAACCCGCTCTTCGAATGTTTCTTCGTTTAAGATAACAAAACGGTACTTAGCAAGCAATCGCTGCCAAAATCCTGATTTTTTATTTTTTTTATTATCCATGTGTGCAAATATAGCTAGTTGTTCAATAGCGTCTGCTACCTTCTGCCAAGTCCGTTTTCTTTGTTACCTTTGTAAAAAATCAATAGTATGATACTTGCTATTAGTCCTGTTCAAATTCTTGTTATTGCGCTTGTTGTGCTACTTTTGTTTGGTGGAAGGAAAATTCCAGAGCTTATGAAAGGGCTTGGCACCGGAATTAAAGAGTTTAAAAACGCCACCAAAGAAGAAGAGAAAAAAGACACTTCAAAAGAAGACTAGTCCTTTTTTAATTCTTGTATTGATTGCATAATTGCCTCTGTTTCAAATACATAGTCCCTTTTGGCTACAGTCGGAGCAAAAACAAAACCTTCCATAACGAGGTATCGTTTATTCTCTTTGTCGTCCAGTAAAAACTGCAAGAAGGGCCCTGCCATAAAATCTCCTTTTACCTCCCAAGTGCCCCGCGTTTCAATCGCTCGAATACCACTAATTTGTGTCTTATACACATACGGTTCATACGCTGCTTCAGTTATTAGGTGGGACTGTGCCAATCTGCCTGGAATAAATGCCTGGCCAACAGAATCGCGAATACGAACGATATCCGCTAGCGGCTGCTCAACATCAAGCTTTGTTGTTCCTGGTAACTCATATACAATTAGGTTAACGTGCCCTTTACGAATCTCTCGTTGAAACCAAACGGCGTGCTTTTCTTCCTTAAAGACTTTATATGCAGACGGGATTGTAAGATTTATCCCAAACCTATCTTGAAGCGCATTTTGATGTAATGTTGACTTAAGTGTGCGTCGTTGCCGCTCTGCTATTTCGCCTTCTTTAAACGCCTTGATCATGCCCGTAGACTGAGATAATATCATTTCGACAAGTGTGGCTGTGTCTGGTGCGCTCAATACGGCCATTTGCTGTGGGCTTGCATAGCGGTTTTTGTCGGTTCTAATGACAACCTCATCGCCAAACCCTACCCATAAAACCATGCGACTTAATCGTGTAAATCCCGTAAAAACTTCAGGCGGTATTTGTTTTAAATCAAAAAGGGGTTCCTTTTGTGGCAATCCTTCCGCTGGAAAAGCAAAGGCTGCTCGGACAGCATCACCTACTTCTGTCTCCCACAACAAATCAGGCATAACCACGGATATGGTGTTGATGTTCCCGTTGGAAGACTTTACCATTGGCGCTGCTGGACGATTTTGACAACCCAACGCAACAAACAGTAATAAAAAAATACGTGTGTTCATAAAACTATCTCCACAAGAATTACACCAACATGGCTGCAATACCTGGAAGTGTTTTTCCCTCCAAGCTTTCTAGCATGGCCCCACCGCCAGTAGAAACATAGCTGACCTCATTTTCAAGTTTAAATTGCTTTACCGCAGCAACGGAGTCCCCCCCACCCACTAGTGAGAAGGCGCCCCTTTTGGTTTGTTCTACAATACTTGCGCCTAAAGCACGGGTTCCTTTAGAAAAATTTTCGAATTCAAAGACGCCTAATGGGCCATTCCATAAAATCGTTTTGGATTGTTTTACAACAGCATCAAATTTGGCTTCAGACAGTGGCCCTGCGTCCATTCCCTCCCAATCGTTAGGTATTTCGTTAATAGGAAATACTTGCTGAGGAGTATTGTTAGAAAAGTCTTGGCCACCACGAACATCTACGGGCAAATGCACCTGAACGCCTAAGGCTTTAGCTTGTTCAAGAATAGACAATGCTAGGGGCGTCTTGTCGTCTTCGCAAATAGATTTCCCAATATGGCCCCCTTGGGCTTTGATAAAAGTAAAAGCCATTCCGCCGCCAATAATCAAATGATCAACTTTTGATAGAATATTTTCGATAATGGTGATTTTAGATGAGACCTTTGCGCCGCCCAAAATAGCCAAGACTGGCTTTTCCCCTGATGTCATTACTTTGTCAATGGCTATTATTTCTCCAGCCAACAAATGACCAAAGCACTTCTTCTTGGCGAAAAATTGTGCCACAACCGTGGTTGAAGCATGGGCGCGATGCGAAGTGCCAAATGCGTCATTCACATACACGGTTCCAAGCTTGGAAAGGGCTTCAGAAAAGGCTTTGTCTCCTTTGGTTTCCGCTTCATGAAAGCGCAAGTTTTCAACTAACATTACCTCTCCTTGTTTCAGTGCCTCTGCTTGAGTTGTGGCTTTTGGGCCAACAACTTCATCACAAAAGTGTACGGTTTGGCCGAGGTGTTTTTCTATTGTAGGAACTAGCTGTTTTAAACTTAATTTGGGGTCATTCCCTTTGGGTCTTCCCAAGTGAGACATCAACACACAGCTTCCCCCTTGTTCTAATATATGTTGAATGGTAGGTAGTGCGGCCACAATTCTTGTGGCGTCTGTTACATTGCCATGGGCGTCCAAAGGAACGTTAAAGTCTACGCGTGTTAAGGCGCGTTCCTGGCTGAATGAAGTGTTTTGAAGGGTGTTCATGTATGTGTTTTGTTTGCGCAAAAATACAATATCATCTTGGTTTGAAGTAGTTCCTTTTTATAAACTGCTTGTTTGTATATTTAGGCATGCTATTTAATGCCGTATTGGGGCACGAATCTCAAAAGAAATCACTAACCAACAGCCTTGCTGTCAAACGTATTCCGCACGCCCAGCTTTTTGAAGGCGAGGATGGACATGGGCTGTTGCACATGGCGCTTGCCTATGCCAATGCTGTGGTTTGTGGCGATGCTTCCGCTAGCGCTTCTATGCAAAAAGCTGCAGGAATGGTTCATCCTGATATACACTTTGTTTTTCCAACAGCAATTACTTCCGATGTTAAAACAAAGCCCACTTCAAATGACTTTCTCGGAAAATGGCGAAGCTTTGTTTCTGAGCAGCCTTTTGGGTCGCTATACGATTGGATGCGCTATTTAGGTGCTGAAAACAAGCAGGGTGTAATCAATGTTAACGATGCCTTATCGGTCATGCAAAAAGTTAGCCTTAAATCTTTTGAAGGAGGGTGGAAGTGTGTCATTATTTGGCATGCAGAAAAACTTACCATTGCAGCGTCAAACAAGCTGCTTAAAAGTCTTGAAGAACCTCCATCCAAAACGCTGTTTTTGCTTTTATGCCCCGACGTCTTTCAACTTATTGCTACCATAAGATCAAGATGTCAACAGACTCGTTTTGGCGGCTTGGACCAAGGCCTAATCGCAACATATTTAGAAAAAAAAGGCGTTAACACGGTTTTGTCCGCTGCAGTTGCTGAACAATCAAAAGGAAATATGGGGAAAGCCCTAAGCCTTGTCGATCAACAAAATGAACTTGCTGAGTATGAAGAGTGGTTTGTTGCTTGGGTGCGCACAGCTTTTCGAGCAAAAGGGAACAAGGCGGTCGTACTGGAGCTTTCAGACTGGAGCTTGTCTTTGGGGGCCAAGGGCATTGAGACACAGAAACAATTTTTATCCTTTGCCATACAAATGTTTCGTGCTGCATTAATGAGGCACTACAAATTGGAAGCCGTTGCAGGCTTTTATCCCAAATCTGATTTCAAACTAGAGCGTTTTGCTGCTTTTGTTCATGGCGCTAACATTTTGCCTATTATTTCAGCACTAGAGGATAGTGTCTATCACCTTTCACGAAATGGAAGCCCGCAAATGATTTTTACCGAACTTTCGTTTAAGTTAACACGTTTACTGCACGCCAAAGCTTAAATAGTTTTTGTCTATTGTTGATTTCTGTTTCCATAGCTTCGCTTTATTTTTTTCTGTTCTTTTTTTGTTGCGGTAATCAATTTAATTCCGCTGTGTGTGCTAAGATTATTGAGGTAATTATAAACGTCGCTTAAAACGCTTTATTTTGGCTTTTGAAGAAAAAAAGCAAGGGATGATGTGTTTGTAGTTCCCGAGCCTTTGAGATTTGCAAATAATCCTTTACAAAGTGCTTTTAACCATGGTGCTTTGGCGTTTCGATATTTTTCGGAAAGCAAGGCGATATAAAAAGCGTCCCAATACATGTTTTTAGTGCTCAGTAATTCAAACCCTGCATGGCGACCTAAAAACGTAATCGCGTATTTGTTATATTGCCAACGATGCCGGGGCACGTCATAAGCTGCCCAAAAAGACTTGTAATGTTTCGCGTCCCACGAATCGGCATTGGGTACTGCCAAAACCAAAACACCCCCAGGCTTAAGCGCAGTAAAAAAAGAATCTAATGCCTCTTTGGGGTCATTGATATGTTCGAAAACATGCCAAAGTGTGATGACATCATAGCGATTTGCTTGTAGCGGCTGAGCAACCACACTGAGCTGTCTTTGTTTTAATATGTCTAATGCGTTTTGGGATGTCTCATACACATCAACATGCCATCCTAGTTGTTGGGCGGCTAAGGCAAAATCGCCATTCCCCGTTCCGTAATCTAACATATGTCCCTTAGTGGCATATTGTCGGATCCAGTTGTGTTTGGTTCTGATGTTAATTCGTTTAATCCTCGCATAGACCTTTGATCTAAGGCTGTTGGCCTCGATTTGGTGTGAGGCATATCCTGTTTTGGGGTAGTATTTTTGAAGTTCAGATTCGGTAAGCTCGGGTGTGGTTTTAAGGGCTGTCGATTCCTTGTCCAAGACTAAATCAAAGCTGGATTTACTGACGAGATGATCAATAACTGTGAGTTGTTTCACGTGGAACAATTAACGCCCCATATACACCAACAGTACAGACAAGTCACTTGGGGATACACCACTGATGCGTGAGGCCTGTGCTATGGTTACGGGTTGAATTTTTTTGAGTTTTTGTCGAGCTTCAATAGACAGGGATTTGACCTTTTCATAATCGAAATCTTCTGGTATAGGCACGTGCTCTAAAGAAGAGAGCTTATCTGCCTGTAGTTTCTCCTTAGCGATATAACCCGCATATTTGACTTGTATTTCTACCTGCTCCAGGGTGGCGGTGTCAATAGCCTCTTTGGTTACAAAATCATTAACCGTGTCTAGAGCTAAGAAGTCTGTCATTGTTAGGTTGGGGCGCGCCAACACTTTGGCCATTTTAAGGGATTGTTTTACGGGGTTTGAGGTTTTGCTTATCAAGACAGGGTTGATGTCCTCAGGAACTACGCTTGTCTTTTCAAAAAAACGCAAGAGGGCTGAGGTTTTCTTTGATTTAGTGTCTAATAAGCGCATTCGCGCGTCAGAGGCAAGGCCCAAGGCGTGTGATCTTGGTGTAAGACGAAGGTCTGCATTGTCTTGCCGTAACAAGGTACGATATTCAGCCCTTGAGGTAAACATGCGATATGGCTCTTCTGTGCCTTTAGTGATAAGGTCGTCTATTAACACCCCTATATATGCCTCCTCTCGACTCAAGATGAAAGCCTCGTTTTGCACAACGTGATTATGAGCGTTAATTCCAGCCATAATGCCCTGTGAAGCGGCCTCTTCATAGCCTGTTGTTCCGTTAATTTGCCCTGCGAAAAACAAGCCTGAAACAAGTTTGGTTTCTAAACTGTGTTTGAGCTGAGTAGGTTGAAAGAAATCATATTCAATGGCGTAGCCAGGTCTGAAAAATTTAACCTTTTCAAAGCCGACAACGGCAGATAGGGCCTTGAACTGAACTTCTTCAGGAAGGGATGTAGAAAAGCCGTTGACATAAACCTCGACGGTGTCCCAACCTTCTGGCTCAACAAACAATTGGTGCCTGTCTTTTTTAGGAAAGCGATTAATTTTATCCTCAACAGAGGGGCAATAACGAGGACCGATACTTTTAATTCGCCCATTAAACATTGGAGACCGATCAAAGCCTTCTCTTAACAAGTCATGAACTAAAGAGCTGGTATGTGTCATGTGGCAAGAGCGTTGGCGCTGTAACACATGGCTGTCTTCAAGGTAAGAAAATTTGGAGGGGATGGCGTCTCCTGGCTGCTCAATCATCTTACTATAATCCAAAGATCTTCCGTCTACGCGAGGGGGGGTTCCTGTCTTCATACGGCCTGAGGTAAAGCCTCTTTCAATAAGACGTTCGGTAAGTCCAAAAGATGCGCTTTCACCCGCACGGCCGCCGCCGAATTGTTTTTCTCCGATATGAATAAGGCCATTTAGAAACGTACCACTAGTAAGCACTACTGATTTGGCTTTAATTTCAATACCTAGTGAAGTTACAACACCAGAAATGTTATCTCCTTCAAAAAGTAAGTCTGTTACCATTTCTTGGTAAAAGTCAAGGTGTTCGGTTTGTTCTAGCTTGTTCCGCCAGTGTTGGGCGAACATCATACGGTCTGATTGAACACGAGGGCTCCACATGGCAGGGCCTTTGGAGCGGTTAAGCATCTTAAATTGGATGGCTGATGCGTCTGAAACAATCCCGCTATATCCACCAAGGGCATCTATTTCTCTAACAATCTGCCCCTTTGCAATGCCTCCCATAGCTGGGTTGCAAGACATTTGACCAATATTCTGAAGGTTCATGGTAATGAGCAAGGTATTGCTGCCCATATTCGCAGCAGCGGCGGCGGCTTCTGCACCCGCGTGGCCTCCGCCAACAACAATTACATCATAAATATCACGAAACATGGCTGTCTTTATTATGTTCCACGTGAAACAATTCGATGCACTGCTGCTCTGCTATTCGCATTGCTTTTTTTTGAGGTTCTGTTGCGTCCTTATATGCTAAGCAATGTAAAAGTCCGTGCGCCATAACTCTAAGTAATTCTTCATTAAAAGGGACATTTAAGTCCGCTGCATTTTCACGAACACGTGTTACGGATATCGCAATGTTGGCGTTAACGTCTCTCCCAATAGTGTCGTCGAACGCAATAATGTCAGTTAACGTGTTGTGATTCAAGTACTTGCTGTTTAGCTCCAGTAAGGATTCGTCGTCCATAAAGGCATAAACCAACATCAAAGAAGTTGCGTCATGCTGGGCTGCACAGCTTGATAGCCAATTAATAAACAGCTGTTCGTCAACAAGCACAAAGTCTGTTTGATATGTAAAGTCCACCGAAACGTCCATGGCGCAAATATATTCAATTAGAGTTGTAATAAAAGATGAATAGTCGTTGTATCTTTGACAAAATATTATGTCTACACGCGTTCGTTTTGCACCTAGCCCTACCGGCCCCTTACACATTGGGGGGGTTCGCACAGCACTATACAACTATTTGTTCGCCAAAAAACACAAGGGTGCTTTTATCCTTCGGGTTGAAGACACAGATCAAAATCGCTATGTCGAAGGTGCGGAAGCCTACATTTCAAAAACACTTGATTGGCTAGGAATAAACCCAGATGAAAGCCCGAACAACCCAGGGGCCTTTGGCCCTTATCGACAAAGTGAACGAAAAGAAAGTTACCTGCAGCACGCCCAACAGTTGGTAAAAACCGGCAATGCTTATTTGGCGTTTGACACGACAGATGCATTACAAGGCCTTCGGGAAGCAGCAGAACAAGAGGGGGGGCGCTTTGTTTATAATTGGGAAAACCGAAATGCCCTAAAAAACAGCCTATCATTAAGCCCTGCTGAGGTGGATGCGCTTATTGAAAGCAACACGCCTTACGTAATTCGTTTTAAGAGTTATTCGATTGAGCAGGAGAAGACACTGCGTATGACTGACAAAATTCGAGGAGGGGTCACCGTGGATACTTCTTTGTTAGACGATAAGATTATTGTCAAACAAGACGGCATGCCCACATATCATTTAGCCAATGTGGTAGATGACCACCTCATGGAAATCAGCCATGTGATTCGTGGAGAAGAGTGGTTGCCCTCTATGGCTCTACACGTGCTTTTATACGAAGCCTTTGGTTGGAAAGCGCCTGTTTTTGTACACGTGCCTTTAATTTTAAAGCCAACCGGAAAAGGAAAGCTTTCCAAAAGAGATGGTGAGAAGTTTGGCTTCCCTGTATTTCCTTTAGAGTGGAATGATGACACAAAGGGGTTCAAAGAAGCTGGTTATCTACCTGAAGCGCTTGTGAATTATTTGGCGCTATTGGGGTGGAATCCCGGAGGTGAAGAAGAGCTTTTTTCTTTAGAAGAACTCGTCTCATTATTTTCCCTTGAAGGCATTACCAAAGCAGGGGGGCGATTTGACCCAGAACGCTGTAAATGGTTTAATCAACAGCATCTACATAAAGTAGATTCGCGTGTTGTTGAGCTATCGCTTGGTGCATTACTTCAGGAACGAGGTATAAGCCCTGCCCAAGAGTCAACAGCAGCCGTCGTAGCCTTGGTACAAGATCGGCTTACGCTACTCACGGATCTTTGGGATGAGGCGCATTTCTTTTTTGTTGCTCCTGTGCAATACGACGAAAAGGCCATACGCAAACAATGGAAGGAAGAAACGCCTGAAATTTTAACTGCTGTAATGAAAATTATTGAACATGCTTCCAATACTCAGCCAGAAACCTTAAGCGCGCTGATTAAATCGTGGACTCATGAAAACGGGGTGAAGCTAGGCATGATCATGGCGCCCTTGCGGATTGCACTGGTGGGTGCGCTTAAAGGCCCTGATGTGTTCGCTATTTGTAGTGCTTTGGGTAGAGCAGAATGTATGGGAAGAATTGCTACTGCTATTGAGAAAAATTAGCGCAGTTTTTCTTATCTTTTGAGTGAACTTTTAAATCAACTTTTATGGATGTAATTTTTAATGCTATGATAGGCTTCGGTATAATACTGCTGCTGTTCATGGCTGTTTTTATCGTAACGCAGCAAACCGCTGCTGTTGTTGAGCGCTTTGGTCGTTTTCAAAGTATACGCCAATCTGGACTTCAGCTAAGAATCCCGCTTGTAGACCGCATAGCAGGACGACTAAGTCTAAAAATTCAACAACTTGATGTAATTGTAGAGACCAAAACAAAAGACGATGTATTTGTCAAACTTAAGGTGTCTGTACAATATATGGTCATTAAGGACAAGGTATATGACGCCTTCTACAAGCTTGACTACCCGCATGATCAAATTACGTCATACGTGTTTGACGTGGTGCGGGCAGAAGTGCCTAAAATGCGTCTGGATGACGTGTTTGAGCGCAAAGATGACATTGCGATAGCTGTTAAGTCAGAGCTTAACGACGCCATGATTAATTATGGGTATGATATTATCAAAACCTTGGTTACAGACATTGATCCTGATTTACAGGTAAAAGAAGCTATGAACCGTATTAATGCTGCAGAGCGTGAGAAAATTGCTGCGCAATATGACGGTGATGCAGCCCGTATATTAATTGTTGAAAAAGCAAAGGCAGAAGCCGAGTCAAAACGTCTACAAGGGCAAGGAATTGCCGACCAACGACGTGAAATTGCGCGTGGGCTAGAAGAATCTGTTGAGGTGTTAAACAAAGTGGGGATTAACTCGCAAGAAGCCTCTGCGCTTATTGTTGTAACACAACACTATGATACCCTTCAATCAATAGGCGAAGAAACCAACTCAAACTTGATTTTACTGCCAAACTCACCCCAGGCAGGGTCTGATATGCTGAACAATATGGTGGCGTCATTTACAGCCAGTAATCAAATTGGAGAGGCTATGAAAAATCAGAAAAAGAAAAAGAACGAAGGCGATGCCTAGGCTAATAGTCAACCTAATAAACCCTGGCCCTGTGCTGGGGTTTTTTGTTAAAGGTTAATGTTGTGGGCAAGGGCCACCAATAAGACCCATTTTTTCATCGTTGGGAATTGCCAATGCATGATTCCTGTATTGAGTGTTAGCGCATTAGAAAGTTTGCTTGATACCTGAGCTGTAAACCTGTTTTGATTGAATCCTGAGCCAACGTTTTGAAGAAAAACTTCTTCGCTTATACTTACTGCTAATTTTTGAGTTAAGGGAAGGGTTGCTTTTAAACCAAATCGATATCGAAGCTGTAAATCCTTGTTGATCCAGCGCTCTTCAATAAAAACCGTATTCGTCAGACGCACTTTATTGAGTTGAGTACTAAGCGCAAGTTTTTGATAAGCGCCGTCTTCATTAATAGCTGCAATTTTTCTATAACCTGCAGATAGCGTGACATTGGATGAGAGAGCGCTGCTAAAACCAGCAGTGAAAAGCGCTTGGTCTTTTGCCAAGTCTAAATCAAAGCTGCGGTGCTGATATTGCATATCGATACTGGTATTGCTGTTTATTTTGAGCTTGTTTTTATAAATCAGCCAAGAGCCTACGTCTGTTTGGGCTTGTGTACTTAGTGCGATTAATAAACAAAGTATATAAAGGCTATATTTTAACGTCTTCAGCATATTTAATCAGTAATGGGTTTTTATCTGTACGCGCTTTTTCAACAAACTCAATTGCTGCTGGATCTAGAGGCGTGTTTGTTTGCTGGTGCGCCGCAAGCACTATAGCAACAGCGATGCGAGTACCCGTTTTCTTTGCGGCTGTATTGTATAGCGGGGCCAAATCCTCTTTAGTAATGTCTTTTGCAAGTGCTGCTATTTGCGTAGCGGTGACGTGTTGCTTCTCTGAATTGAAAGAGGTAAACTTTTTGCCGAGTTTACGCAAGGTATCCAGAGGAGAGGCAGTGTGTGTGTGATGGGGTTGGGAATATGGTTTTAGCTGTTGTTTGGACCACGTATCACGAAGCCCAACGGTTTTGTTAAAAACCGTTATTGTATTGGTGCTGTCTTGATCACAAACAAAATAACCCAAGCGTTGAAATTGAAAATGATCTCCCGGTTTTGCGTCGGATAACATCGGTTCTGCAAAAGCGGTTTGAACAGCCAGCGAGTCTGGATTAAGATACTCCATGAAATCAGTGTCTTTGTCTCCATCAGGGCTTGGGGTATTAAACAAGCGATCGTATTGACGCACTGATATTTTTTTTGCTCCTACAGACGAAACCCAATGAATCGTGGCTTTTACTTTTCGTTGACTTTCTCGTGTTCCGCTACCGCTCAGACTTTTAGGGTCATACGTACAATACACGGTCTCAATATTACCAGACGCGTCTTTTTCAACCGTAGCTGCTCTAATAATGTATGCGCTTTTTAAACGAACTTCTCCGCCTATTTTTAGTCTAAAAAACGTGTTGTTTGCTTCTTCCTGAAAATCTTCTCTTTCAATATATAATGTATTAGAGAAGGGTATTGTTCTCGTTCCTGCGTGTGAATCTTCGGGGTTGTTTTCTGTGTTGAGTTGTTCTGTTTGTCCTGAGGGGTAATTGGTGATTACTACTTTGATGGGGTTCAAAACCGCCATGGCACGAATAGCTGTTTTATTTAGATCCTCACGAACACAAAATTCGAGTAAGGAGGCGTCTATAACATTTTCGCGTTTTGCTATACCAACGGTTTCGGCAAACTTTCGCAAAGAAGTGGGGGTATAGCCCCGGCGCCGCAATCCGCTTATGGTGGGCATACGTGGATCATCCCAGCCGTCTACTTTTCCGTCTACAACCAAGCGTTGTAGCTTGCGCTTGCTGGTAATTGTATAATTCAAGTTGAGCCGGGCAAACTCGCGTTGTTTGGGGCGCAAGCCTGCATCAACCAAATGGTTTAAAAACACATCATATAAGTCACGATGTGGTTTAAACTCTAGCGTACACAGGGAGTGTGAAATTTGTTCGATATAGTCTGACTGGCCATGGGCCCAATCATACATGGGATAAATAGACCAAACGTCTTTTGTTCTGTGGTGGGGTTTGTGTAAAATGCGATATAAAATAGGGTCGCGCAACAACATGTTGGGCGATGCCATGTCGCCTTTAAAACGAAGCGTGTAAGTGCCTTCTTGGTGTTTGCCTGCTTTCATTTCCTCAAAAAGGCGAAGTGCTTCTTTTGGGTCTTGGTTGCGATAAGGGCTGGCGCTACCAGGGGAGGTGGGCGTTCCTTTTTGTGTGGCAATTTCTTCAGGTTTTTGTGCGTCTACATAAGCATGGCCTTCGTTAATGAGCTGAATGGCCCAATTATAAAGCTGAACAAAATAATCGGATGCATAACACTCTTTATCCCATGAATAACCTAGCCAAGCAATATCGTCTTTAATTGCATCGACAAAATGCTGTTCCTCTTTGGCTGGATTGGTGTCATCAAAGCGAAGGTTGACAGGTGCGTTGTAGGTTTTACCAAGTTCGAAATTTAAGCAAATGGCTTTTACGTGGCCAATGTGCAGGTAACCGTTAGGTTCTGGCGGGAAACGAAAGCGCAAAGAGGAGGGGTTTAGTCCAGATGTCAGGTCTTCATCGATGATGTGTTCAATAAAGTGTTTCGCCATTTTTTTGTGAATCGAAATTGTTTGCGGCAAAGGTAATTATTTAGACCAACTCCGTTGTTTAAGTTTTTATATTTGACACATTATGGGAAAAGTATATGTAGAAAACATTCGGGTCTATGCTTATCATGGGTGTTTACCTGAGGAAACGCGCATTGGTAGCGACTATCGAGTAGATGTTTGGGTGTCGGGAGACTTGGCTGTCTCAGAAGTTTCTGACAAGCTGGAGGACACCATTGATTATGTAAGCATTTGCGCTTGTGTTCAAGAAGAAATGGCAACGCCCTCCAAATTATTAGAACACGTAGCGAAACGCATTATAAATCGTATTTTCAAAATAAGCGCTATGGTTGATAAGGTTAATGTAAAAGTCACTAAGATTAATCCCCCTATTGGCGGGCATGTGGCGTCTGTGGCTGTTGCGTTATGTGAGGTAAAGAAATAAAGGGGGTATAGCATAAAAAATGTTACTTTTGCATCCTCAATGGCACCGTGGCCGAGTGGCTAGGCAGAGCTCTGCAAAAGCTTGTACAGCGGTTCGAATCCGCTCGGTGCCTCTACTTTATTTGGGCCTCTATAGTTATTTTTAGTTGTTCCTTTTGCTCTGGGAAACTCCCCTGAAAAACAAAGAATAAGCCAAATCCCAAAATGATAATATGTACCAGTTGTTTGACCTTATAAATAACTAAAGGGGTTAAAACGGTTTTGAATTGTTTGGCAAGATAAATTTTAACAATGTCAAACAGCAAATAAATCAACAAGATGTATACGAAAAACCAAAAGCCTGCGCCAAACACTACTAGGCCAACCCAAAATAAAAAAGTGCCGATGTTTATAATGTTTAACACGAACCCTTTTGCTACATAAAAAAAATAATTCCCTTTTGGTAATGGCTTCGCGTGAAATGACATCCTTTTTTTTTGTCTGCTTGATGCTATAAAAGAAACCAAACCAAAAGCACACAACACAATCCCACCAATGATAAACCATCGGGGGTTTTCTGCAAGGCTACTACGAAGAGATTGTGTGCTAAAAAGAGCTGCTAATATAAAAACAACGTCAGCAAGAACGGCACCTAAATCAACACAAAAAGCGTGTTTTGCTCCTTTGGTAATACTTGTTTCAATAATTACAAAGAAAACGGGGCCAGTAGAAAAAACAAGCAACAACGCCAGGGGGATTGCTGCTAAAAATTCACTCATTATTTGGGTTTTCGATTGTAGGGCTGATTTGTTCTATACTACCGCCAACAGCGATAGATTTAATAAGTTTTTTGGGCTGTCCATGCACACGAACAGATCCGCCTAATGAAACCTTTACTTCAGCAAGTTCTGTTGCGTTAACCGCTGCTCTTCCTCCCGCCTTAATTTTAACCTCGACTTGTTCGGAAGCTAACGAAGCGGCCTCTAATACACCCCCAGTAGCCACTTTGTGGTTTTGTACAATGGCAGCGCCTTTAAGCGTAATAATACCGCCAGAGTTTGTTTTTGTTTTTACTTTTTGCACATCTAGAGTTGCATCAATTTCTGCACCCTCTTGTGCTTTGAGTGTAATACTTGGTTGAAAGAGCACATCTTGGCATGAAACAAAAGAGCCTTCGTTTGCATCAATTACTTCTAAAATATTGGAAGAAAACAGCGCAACATTGGTATTAAAACCACTTAGTCGTTTTTTTAAATCCATCCGTATGTATAATCGGCCGTTTTTGTTTTTTATTGATAAAAAAGATTTGTTTTTTCCTTCTACCATCAGAGAGTCCGCATCAGAGGGAATAATGGTCAAACGAATACCGTCAAATACCTTAATTTCATCAAACTGGCCGAGTTTTATTGCTTGGGCTTGTGAAAGAGTAGAAATGATGAAAAAAAACAAAAATATACGCATGGTCGTTCTTTACTCAAAGATACATATTATTCTACGTGTCCCAATATGTTAAAATCTAAGTGTCTTTTTATAGGATCTGCTGCTATCACTCTTATCATGACGCGGTCGCCAAGTTGTATGCTTTTCTTTGTTTTTTTTCCTACGAAAGCATAATTACGTTCATCGAAAATATAAAAATCTCCAGGTATGTCTTGAGGTCGTGCCATCCCTTCACATTTGTTGCCTTCCAATTCAACATAAAGGCCACGCTCTACAACTCCTGAAATAACACCTGTGAACGTTTCACCTATACGCTCTTGCATATATTTTACTTGCATAAATTTAATAGAGTCGCGTTCTGCTTTTGTGGCTAAAACTTCCATAGATGAACAGTGCTTCATTATTGCTTCATACGGTTCTGGTTTAGGTGATTTTTTTTCATCTAAATAATGTTGTAGAAGGCGGTGCGCTACGACATCAGGATACCTTCTAATAGGAGAGGTAAAATGAGAGTAGTAATCAAATGCTAAACCATAGTGACCTATATTTTGGGTAGTGTACTTCGCCTTACTCATGCTTCTTATTGTTAGCGTATCAATAAGGTTTTGCTCAGGTTTATTAGCAATGTCTTTAAGAAGTTTATTTATTGAGTGTGCGGTTGTTTCAGCTGATGCTAAATTTAAGGTGTAACCAAATCCATTGATTACGTTTTTTAACTGATCTAATTTTTCTTCGTTTGGTTCGTCGTGTACCCTAAAAACAAATGTTTTTTTTGGGTCCTTTTTTATAATAAATTCCGATACTTTTTTATTGGCTAAAAGCATATATTCTTCAATGAGTTTATTTGCTTCTTTGTTTGTTTTAATAAACACATCTTTAGGGTTCTTTTCTTTATCTAGCGTAAAACGAACCTCTTCCTTATCAAAAGATATAGCGCCCTTTTCCATTCTTTTTTTGCGCAAGTATTTCGCTGTTGTGTTTAGTTGTAGTATAGCTTCTTTTACTTTTTTATCAACCGTATACGTTTTTGATGTAAGGGATAATTCTGCTGGAATCATTGCCTCTTGTGTCTCTATAATATATTGGGCTTCATGATAAGTAAATCTATAATTGGAATTAATAACGGTTCTTCCAAATTTTTGCGCTTTTATATTCCCTTTTGTGTCTAATGTGAAAATGGCCGCAAAAGTTAACTTTTCTTCATTGGGTCTTAAAGAACAAACTTTATTAGATAATTGTTCTGGTAACATAGGAACAACTCTGTCTACAAGGTAAACAGATGTTGCGCGTTGATATGCTTCTTTATCTAAAACGCTTCCTTCTTTTACATAATAAGAAACATCTGCTATATGGATTCCCACCTCGAAATCTCCATTTTCTTTTACTTGAAAAGAGAGAGCGTCGTCAAAATCTTTGGCATTTGTAGGATCTATTGTGAATGTTAGTACATCACGATAATCCATCCGTTTTTTTATTTCGGCAGAGGGGATTTTTTTATTAATGGTGTTTGCTTCCTGTTCTATTTGAGGATCAAAAGTATAGGGTAATCCATATTCAGCTAATATAGTGTGTATTTCCGTTTCTGCATCACCAGGAACACCAAGCACTTCTATAATTTTTGCTTGTGGTGATTTTGTTTGCTCCCAGCTCGTAAAAAAAATTAATACCCGATCTCCATCTTTGGTTTTCATTTCAGGCACAGACTCAATATAAAAATCTACTGATGAGATTCTTGGACTAACGCGAACAAACAAGGTTCCGTTTTGTTTGTGAAGGGTTCCAACAAAACGTTCTTTCTTGCGTTCTACTATATCTATTATTTTTGCTTCTCTTTTCCGTTTACCCCTAGAAGGAAAAGTATAAAAAAGCACCTCATCACCACCAAAAGCTTTATGGTGAAGCGTAGACGAAACCTTTACATCTTCTTCAAAGTCCTCAGATATAATATAACCCGTACCGTTAGTGGATACATCAAGAATGCCTCGATGGTACTTTTCTTGTTTCTTTGCTTGAAAAATTCCTTTAGTTGGGTTATTAATTTGATTGAGTGTAGCGAGCTTTTTTAAATTCTTTATAATGTGGTTGCGACCACTTGGGTCTTTAACGCCAAGTCGGCTAGCAATTTGTTTGTAGTTAAACGTTTTGTTCGGAGATTGATCTAAAACCTGAAGAATGTTTTTCTGGATTGATAAAAAGTTGTTTTTTTTACCCATATCATACAAAGGTATGTCTAATAATTAGTCTTTGAAGTTTATCAACAAATAAATATTACATAACATCTTTTATCTTTTTAATTTTTTAATCTATAGTGCTTATTATTGTGTGTTAATAACCTCAATAACTATATTATATTTTTTATAATTATCTTATACTAAAAGATATACATATTAAAAAACAACCTAAATATATGTTAGTAAAGTAATAGAATTTGTTAATACATTAAAAGTAAGTACTAATAAAACAATTTTAATAATCCTTTTTTTTTTTAAGTCTTCTTTTATGCTAGGGTTGTTAAGTTTTATAAAAAGAAATAAACAAACGTTCTTAATAAACACTAGCAACATACAGATAGAAGGAAAAGGATATTAACAATAATAAAATTGTAATTTTATAGAAAATAAAAACAATGCATATTTCCATAGGGAACGACCACGCTGGTCTTGATTTAAAAAAAGAGATTTTTTCATTATTGACTTTTTTAGGACACACATACACTAACCACGGAACAGATACGAACGACAGTGTAGATTACCCTGATTTTATTCATCCTGTGGCGGTCGATGTAAGAGACGCAAAATCAAACTTTGGTATTATTATATGTGGTAGTGGGAACGGTGCTAACATGACAGCAAACAAATACCCAGAAATTAGATCAGCCTTATGTTGGAGCCCAACGTTAAGTGCTCTTGCTCGCCAACATAATAACGCTAATGTATTAAGTATTCCCGCCCGTTTTGTAACAACAGAAGTAGCAAAAGAAATGGTAAAAATATTTATAGAAACTGATTTTGAAGGAGGTCGTCACCAAAACAGGGTAGATAAGATATCACAATGCCGTTAACATGGAACATACACAGTTGGGAAACCATAAGCAAAAAAAAACTTTATGATGTTTTAACACTTCGTTCAGCTGTTTTTGTGGTTGAACAAAACTGTGTTTACCAAGATTTAGACGCTAAAGACGAAAAAGCAATACACATCCTTGGGTGCGAACAAGAAGCATTAATTGCGTATGCTCGTGTATTTATTTCCACTAAAACGACTGTTATTGGACGTGTGCTTGTACATCCTTTGTTCAGAGGATTAGGATATGGTAAGCTTATTATAAAAAAAAGCATAGCACAAGCACCGCCCAATATACCGGTCCATATTTCTGCACAAGAACACTTAAAAACGTTTTACGAGTCTCTTGGTTTTTCACAAACCGGAAGCGGTTATTTAGAAGACGGAATCCCTCACATACCGATGGCTATTCTTCCAACTCAACCCATTGCGTAATCAGCGGCAACATTGTTTTTTCAATGGTTTCTAATGAAGGCAGATCACGCGACGTATAAACAAAAAAACCATTTCCTTCTAAGGGTACGTACGAAGGGTCAGTACAAATAATACGGTACTGCTCTCGCAACAACCGCTTAATTTTGTTACGGTCAACAGCCCTAGGAAATAAGCGCTTAGAAACCCCAAAACCCAAAGCCAACCCATTACCTTTTTGCTTATCACAAACCAATTTTAACGGTCTTTTTCCGATGTGTGTTCCTTCCGAAAAAAGACGTTCAATAGTCCGCTTGCTTTTAAGGCGCTTTATTTCATTTCGTTGTTTCGAAAACATTATTGCTTAAATCTATATCCGCCATAAAACCGGAAGGGTCTATACGCATTTGTTCTATTTCACTCAGCGGGGCATCTATAGTAAAGGTGTATCTTGGCCTTGCCCAAGCCCAGTCTTTTTCGGTTACACAATCGCCTTCACAACCAGGCTTTTCGCCAAACATCATTTGCAAAGGGATGTAGTGCATTTTCCGCCTTCCGCCTTTGTAAAGTACACTAAAATCTATAGGCATTCCCATTGCACCAATTCGCTTCAATTCAACAATTGTTTTTCCTTCTTTTTGACTAACAGATTCTATAGCGTAATCAATTGTTTTCGTTGTCCGTGTCCAGTCGTTTAAATACCATTCTAACTGAATTTCAGACACCTTTTCGGCGACGCGCTTAAAATCATTGGGTGTTGGGTGCGTGAAAGCAAACGCACTATAAAAATCCTGCAGCGTTTTTAGCAAAGCATCTTGCCCAATAATATAACCGAGTTGTGTAAGAAAAATAGACCCCTTGTCATAACTAGCAGTTCCGTAAGCTAGATTAGTATCAAAACGATCTGCATGTGTAGTAAGCGACTCTTCCAAACCAAAATCTACCAGCCTACGATAGTCTTTATAAGAACGATCAAAAACCTCAAGGTTTTCTTTCAACACCTGTTCCCCAAGCGCATCTAAAAAAGAGGTGAACCCTTCGTCCATCCAAGCGTACTTCGATTCATTAAAAGCCAACACATGTTGAAACCAAGAATGTGCTAGTTCGTGCGAAGTGACCCCATATAAGCTAGGATAGCTCCGCTCACCCGTGATAAGTGTACACATAGCATATTCCATACCACCATCTCCCCCTTGAAGAATGCTGTACTGCTTATAAGGATAAGGCCCAACAACGCTGTTAAAAAAAGTCAAAAGCGCCGCGGTTTCACCTTGAAGCTTTTTCCAGTTTTCAATTATTTCTTTGTCATTTTGATAGAAAAAATGAAGCGTTACCCCTTCTTTTGTTTCTAAAACATCGTGTATATAATCAGGATCTGCAGCCCAGGCAAAATCATGAACCATAGGGGCTACAAAATGCCAGGTCAGGTTTTTACCACGTGTTTTAGTCGTTTTTTTAGCATACCCATGCCCAATCTCTTCGGGGTTTTGTAAATAACCAGTACCGCCAACAACATAGTCTTTATCAAGTGTTAATTTAACATCAAAATTTCCCCAAACCCCGTGAAATTCTCTTCCAATATATGGGTTGGTGTGCCAACCCTCATGGTCATACTCGGCTAGCTTTGGATACCATTGTGTCATTGATAACGAGACGCCCTCTTTGCTGTCTCGTCCGCTACGACGAATTTGTTTGGGTACTTGCCCCTCGAAAACCATAGACAGGGTGGTGCTGGCATTTGGCGGTAAAGGCTCGGCCAAGGGCACAACAAGAATAGTTTCTTCTTCTTTAAAAACGAGTGGTTTTCCGTCTTGTAAGACAGTGGAGGGATGTAAATACCCAATTTCTTTTTCGTTTAATCCCCCAATTCGAGAACCTACCCTAGCATCTGGGTCTCTTAACGAAAGGGAACGGATATCCATTTCGCTTCCTGGCTGAAAGGCATTAAAGTATAAATGATAAAATACCCGACGAAGTGTGTCGGGAGATTTGTTGGTGTAGACCAATTCTTGTGTTCCTGAATAGCGAAACGTTTTCACGTCTATATTCACTTCCATAGTGTAATCAACATGTTGTTGCCAATATCCAGGTTGTGGTTGCCCAAAAGCAACAACGGAAATAAGTAATAAAAGCAGTATTCTCATGTGTTTAAAAGTTATTAAAGGTTTCGGTCGCAAGACTTTCATGTAAACGAACACCCCTATCCGTGTGTTGTACGGTTATCAAAGGGTTGTTAGCATCGTGCTGCATAAATAAAACAAAATTTTCATCTGCAGCACGATTCAAAAAGCGTTTTTTTTCTTCTAGGGTTTGCAGCGGTCTAACATCATAACCCATAATGTACGGCAAGGGCAGATGCCCAGCAGTGGGCAATAGGTCCGCCATAAAAACAAGCGTTTTTCCTCGATAAGAAATATGCGGAATCATTTGTTTCTCCGTGTGTCCGTTTACAAACAAAACACCAAAACCCAGACCACAATCTGAAGCAAAAGAAGTTTTAGGTGTTTCAATAAAGCACAACTGTCCACTTTCTTGAATAGGTATCAGGTTTTCGGACAAAAAGGAAGCCTTTTCTCTTTCATTTGGATTGACAGCCCATTCCCAATGTTGTTTATTGCTCCAATAGCGCGCATTAGGAAAAGAGAGTTTATAAGCCGTTTTGTTTTCGTTCCAGCGCACCGCCCCACCACAGTGATCGAAGTGTAAGTGGGTCAAAAAAACATCTGTGATTTCTGTTCTATTGAACCCCGCCTTTTTTATAGAATCATCGAGGGAGTCATTTCCATATAATCCAAAATGTCTAAAAAAGCGGTCCTCCTGTTTGTTGCCCATACCAGCATCTATCAATATAAGACGATTACCATCTTCAATAAGTAATGAACGCGCAGCAAGATCAATGCGGTTCATGTTGTCTGCAGGGTTGGTACGATTCCATAAGGTTTTGGGTACAACACCAAACATAGCACCGCCATCAAGTTTAAAGTACCCTGTTTCTATTATATGGAGTTTCATCAACAACGAATGTACAAAAGATTTATCCGTCTATTTTTTCCTTAAGCGCAATCCCGAACTCTATCATGGCAGCTGCTTCGGCAGGTGTTGCTGGGCGTAAAAATTGACGCACAATTAATTCTCTTCCATTGCTCATGATGTGATAGAACCCATAAGCAGAGAAGAAAGACACCATTTTAGCATCAAAGAAAGCACGAATTTTTTTAGGGTTATTCCCTTGAACGTAAAAGTCACGTGAGAATTCAGGATAATCTGGAAAATCAATATCGTGTATTCCCGCTAAGTGAGAGAGTTTTTCAAGCAATAACTCCCTGTCGAACGAAAACACAGGGATTTCCCTCCCCAATTGAACACGCAACAAGGTTGTTTGTATATTTTCTTTAGCAATAAAAGCCCCTTCGCTATAGTTTATATCAAACAAAGACAGCTGTTTATTTGGCCCTTCAATTAGGTTATACACACGCTCCACAGAAGTGGTTTGATAAACAGGGTGGTCACGCAACACGCGTTTTTGGGCAGCGGTCGCTTCCTTATAGACCCATCCTTTTTCATGTGCCAAAGCGTCTAGTTGTAATTGCCTTTTAGTGCGCCCACCACCAAAGACACGAAGCTTTTTTATTGGGCGAAGCGTACGCACAGCAAAAGGATGGCTTGAGTCGGTATCATGAATATCTAGTCCTATTATTTCAAGCGCCCCCCCTTTGCGGTCAAACAACTCTTCATAGTTTTGAAGGCTTTCTTGAACCGTGTGGTCTACAAAAGAGCACAAAGAAAAATCGACAACAGCCCGTTCGTTTTGAGGAATTTTATCAAGCTTGGATTTAAGTTTGTATAAATTAAGGAATGTACAGAAGTGAATGATACCGACGTAGTAGTTTTGAGTTTCATTTTCTTTGTACATCAACACATTAGGTTTCAATAAATTCCTTGAAAACAACAAAAAAGCCTTATTGAGTAATACATGAACGATAAAGGTGGTTAGTGTACCAATTAAAATCCCTGTTATTAAGTCTGTGAGTAGTGTAGAAACAAGTGTTATTAAAAATACAAATAATTGTTCTTTTCCAATTTGATACATGCGCACAAAAATAGCAGGAGCAGTAAGCTTGTATCCAGTATATACTAAAATTGCAGCTAGCGCTGTAAATGGAATTTTACCAAGCTGGTTATGAAACACAATAACAAAAAGCAAGAGAAAAACGGCATGAAAAAAATTTGATGAGCGGTTTGTGGCTTGGTTGTTTACATTCACAGAACTTCTAGATATTACCGTACCCACATTCATACCCCCTAAAAACCCACTCACAACAGTGGCAACACCCAGCGCCCTCATGTCTTTATTAATATTTGATCGCCGCTTTTCTGGGTCAAGTTTATCTACCGCTTTGATACTTAACAACGACTCAACACTTGAAACTAGTGTTATTGATAAAACAATTCCCCAAAAAACAGGCTCTCTCCATTTAGAAAAATCAGGTTTTGGAATCGCAGTCAACATGTCGTTAGGCAACGAAATAAGCAATTTTTCATTAATTGGGTTTCCGCCCCAAAAAAGGGTAAAATAAGCATCAAAACATAACGCCAAAAGAACAACCCACATTGGGGCTGGAATAAGTCTAAAAAACCTGTTTGTTATTTTGCTGTAGAAAAACATAATACACAAACTTATAACCCCAATCCCTATAGCATAAAGCTCGCCCGATGATGCTAAAGCTAAAGATTTAAACAACTCAGGCAGATTTACCAAAAGCTCAAGTATAGTACCTTTAGGTTTCATAATACCGAGCATCACGTAAAATTGTTTCATTAACAGAGTTACACCAATTGCAGACAGCATGCCTTGAATAGCGCTCGCTGGGAAAAAATCACTAAGTGCGCCAAAACGCAAATACCCAAAAAGAAGTAGCAACCCCCCAGATATAATAACCGCGGATAATACATACAAATACCCCGTCTGCATATTACCGTCTCCCAATACGACAACAGCACTTAAAAGCACAACAACCAAGCCATACCCAGGGCCTGTGATAGTTACATGTGACCCCCCAAAAATAGAAACAAGAACTCCACCCACAACAGCAGTAACAATACCCGCCACCATAGGAAACCCAGATGCCACAGCTAAACCAAGCGCTAACGGCAAGGCGATAAGAGACACTACAAATCCAGCAAAAACGTTGTTACGAAGACCAGAAAACAAACCAGACCCACCCATTAGCGTACAATTAAAACATCGGTGGGTAAATCAGACAAAATATATTCTAGATCGTGAGGGAACAAACGATCCCAAATAGTTAGCTTGTTAGGCGCATTCATTATCAATAAATCGGCGCGCCGTACACGTGCAAAATGACCAATTGAGTAACCGCGCCGACCAAAAATAGGCTGTACAATAACCTCTAAAGTTTCTTTTACTTTGTCTGGGATGTTGTTCAGCAGCAATTGAACTCTAGAGTTTTCGCGTAACTTGATACGTTCTTTGGCAATGGTAGATTTTCGAAGGCTTCGATCATCATCTACTTTAATAGCTACGCTGTCTTCGGGGATTTCTTCTACGATAGTTAGTTTTTGTGCACCGAGATTTGAAAGCACATAAAATGCTCGCGCAATAGTTTCTTCTGTTTTGGGGTGCGCTAAGCCATTAACCACACCTGTAGCACAAGCAACCCGATTTACAGAAGGCTTTATTAACAATAAAACATCACAAGGGGCATTTCGGGTTATTTTTCTGGCAACAGAGCCAAGATAATATTTGAGCAACCCCTCTCTTTTTATAGCCCCTAGAATTAATAAATCTGCCTGTTCAGAGTTACACGCATTAAGCAACACTTCAACAGGATTTCCAGCTCTCCAAAATACACGGATATCGTGGGGGTGACCTTCAAAGCCAGCTATGATTTTAGTTAGCACAGCTTCTTTTTCACTAGTCTTTTCCCCGACATGCACCATAACAAGCGTAGCATGAAAGAATACACTCATTCTAAGCGCCTCAAAAACATTGGCCTGTAAATTGGGTGAAAAAGCAACACCAACCACAACGGTACTGTACTCCTTATTGTGCATATGCTAAAATATAGGAAAAAGTTGGTTTTTTACAAACAGAACCCTACTCGTTGAGCTTTAGTACCGCCATAAAAGCTTGTTGTGGGATTTCAACACTCCCAATTTGGCGCATTTTCTTTTTCCCTTTTTTCTGGCGCTCAAGCAGCTTTCGTTTTCGAGTAATATCACCACCATAACATTTGGCCGTAACGTCTTTTCGCACTGCCTTAACGGTTTCTCTGGAGATGATTTTTGCGCCAATAGCAGCTTGAATAGGAATATCAAATTGTTGGCGAGGAATCATTTTCTGAAGCTTTTCACATATTTTCTTACCTAACCCATAAGCGTTATCTGTATGAACTAAGGCAGACAAAGCATCCACCACATTTCCGTTCAGCAGCACATCCACACGCACCAGTTTAGAGACTCGCATGCCAATCGGGCTATAATCAAAAGAAGCGTAGCCTTTAGAGACAGATTTTAGGCGGTCGTAAAAATCAAAAACAATTTCTGCTAGAGGTAAATCAAAACTCAACTCAACACGTTCTGTTGTTAGGTAGGTTTGGTTGGTGATTATACCTCGTTTTTCAATACAAAGACTCATTACATTGCCCACAAAATCAGCCTTGGTGATAATAGTTGCTTTTATAAAGGGCTCTTCTACTCGGTCTACAACAGAGGGATCTGGCAAGTCAGACGGGTTGTTGACAATGAGAATATCGTTTGGGTTCTTTCGGGCGTACGCATGATAGGACACGTTAGGGACGGTTGTAATTACCGTCATGTTAAATTCACGCTCCAAACGCTCTTGAATAATTTCTAGGTGCAACATACCCAAAAAACCACAGCGGAATCCAAAACCAAGTGCTGCCGAACTTTCTGGAGCAAACACCAAGGAAGCATCGTTTAGCTGTAGCTTTTCCATAGATGCACGAAGCTCTTCATATTCTTCCGTATCCACAGGGTAGATTCCAGCAAAAACCATAGGCTTCACCTCCTCAAAACCTTCAATTGCAATATCAATAGGGCGCGCTACGGAAGTAATCGTGTCGCCAACCTTAACTTCTTTTGCCTCCTTTACACCTGTAATAATATAACCCACATCGCCAGCAAGCATTTGCTTTCTGGGTTCTTGCTTAAGCTTAAGGACACCAATTTCATCAGCCCCGTAGGTGTTACCTGTAGCCATGAATTGCACTCGTTCCCCATGGTTGATTTTGCCGTTCAAAATCCTAAAATAAGTCTCAACCCCACGAAATGGATTGTATACAGAATCAAAAATAAGCGCTTGAAGGGGCGCGTTTACATCCCCCTTTGGTGGCGGAACATGGTCAACAATAGCTTGCAAAATAGCTTCAATTCCCAATCCTGTTTTGGCAGAAGCACGAATAATTTCTTCTGGCTTACAGCCTAAAAGATCAACAATATCATCTGTTACTTCTTCAGGGTTTGCAGACGGCAAGTCTACTTTGTTAAGAACCGGAATAATTTCCAGATCGTTTTCTAGCGCTAGGTATAAGTTTGAAATGGTTTGTGCCTGAATGCTTTGTGCCGCATCAACAACCAGCAAAGCGCCTTCACAGGCCGCAATAGACCGAGAGACTTCATAAGAGAAGTCAACGTGGCCAGGCGTATCAATCAAATTGAACACGTATTGTTCTCCACCAATAGAAACGTCCATTTGGACGGCATGTGATTTGATGGTAATACCACGCTCGCGTTCCAAGTCCATGTTGTCGAGCAGTTGGTCTTGCTTCTCACGATCCGTAACGGCGCCAGTGGCATCTAATAACCTGTCGGCAAGAGTGCTTTTGCCATGGTCTATGTGCGCAATGATGCAGAAATTCCGAATGTGTTTCATAGCTGAGATAAACGCCTTAGCTTACAAAGATACACCAAGCAACCATAGGGGCACGACACTACCAACAAAAAAACTAATTTTGTAAAAAAAGAAGAGATGGCCTACTTACGGATTACATTACAAATATTTTTAGCGGCAACGTTTTTGTTCTCCGCTTATACAAAGGCTATTGCTCCCGGGTTTTTTGAAATTTTACTCGAGCAGCAAGGCCTCGTGCCCAGCAGACTCTACGGCGCATGGGCAACACGCTTTATTATAGCCCTAGAAACATGGTTGGGGCTGTGTTTAATATTCTCTTTTCATATCCGGTTTATACTTCGTTTTAGCTTTTTTTTACTCCTATCCTTTTCCATTCATTTGGGTTATTTAATAGCAATTGGCGAGACGGGCAACTGTGGATGTTTCGGAGAAATGATAAGCATGTCTCCTTTAGCATCCCTAGGGAAGAATATCGTTTTGTTGGCAGTAAACGGTTTTATGCTCCGGTATAAATATAGAGGCAGTAAAAAACCTACTGTTACATGGCTGTTGCTTCCGTTACTTTTTTTAGCAGCAACAGTTGTCTGGCCGGTACAAACCCAAGCAGACGAGGTGGTCGAAAAACTACCCACATTTGAAGCGGAGACGGGAATAGACTTTGCTAACGGCTCATACTTGGTTGCCATACTTAATTTGAGTTGTGAGCATTGCCAGGAAGCGGCCCAACAAATAGCCGCATGGCAAAACAGCGGCATTGACCTACCACAAGTAGTTGCGTTGTTTTTTGCGGAAGGCGACACCACGGTTGCGGACTTTAACAGCCTAACCAAATCTAACTTTCCATACCAAATGATAGACGTAAACACGTTTTTTGATTTGATTGGTAGCGCACCACCAAGAATTTATTGGATTGTAGACGGGCAAGTAAAGCAGTATTGGGACGAAACACTAGGAGAAGACTTTCTAACTACCTTTGCGCCATAATGGTTAAGATAGGCGATATAGAATTAAGCGATTTTCCGCTTTTGCTTGCACCCATGGAGGATGTAAGCGACCCCCCTTTTCGCGCACTTTGCAAAGAGCAAGGCGCAGACGTGGTATACACCGAATTTATCTCAAGCGAAGGCCTTATTCGAGATGCTGCCAATAGTGTCATGAAGCTGGATATTTATGAGGCAGAACGGCCTGTGGGAATACAGATTTTTGGCGCCAATCTCGACTCCATGTTGCAATCGGTTGACATTGTTGAAAAGACCAACCCCGATATTATTGACATAAACTTTGGCTGCCCAGTGAAAAAAGTAGTTTCTAAAGGAGCTGGTGCAGGGATTTTAAAAGACATTCCTTTGATGGTTTCCCTTACTGCAGAAATGGTCAAGCGGACCAACCTACCAGTGACCGTGAAAACACGTTTGGGCTGGGACCACGACAGCATTCAGATTGTGGAGGTTGCCGAACGTCTTCAAGACGTGGGCGCCAAGGCTATTTCCATACACGGAAGAACGCGCGCCCAAATGTACAAGGGCGAGGCCGACTGGACCCAGATTACAGCGGTGAAAAACAACTCACGCATGCACATACCCGTGTTTGGCAACGGCGATGTAAACTCACCAGAACGAGCTATAGAAATGCGGGATCAATACGGTTTAGACGGCGCTATGATTGGTAGAGCAAGCATTGGCAACCCTTGGTTTTTCAATGAAGTAAAACACTTTTTTAAGCACGGCACTCACGCAGCACCACCTAGTTTAGCAGAACGCGCAACTATGGCGCGGCGGCACCTACAAATGGCCATTGATTGGAAAGGGGAAAAGCTAGGCGTTTTCGAAACGAGGCGTCATTATACCAATTATTTCAAGGGAATACCTGATTTTAAACCCTACCGTCAACGTTTGGTAACGGAAGATCACTCAGCAGACGTTTTTGCTGTTTTAAATGAAATTGAGGAATTCTTTGGGGCTATTGCCTTATAGCATTTTTTACTACACCAGAGGCCAACCACGATACAGCTGTTGTCAACCCGCCTACCACCAGCACAACCGTCCATAAGGAAGACCATTCAAGCGCCACAGGATAAGGCAAGCCAGATCCAGGAATACTAAAAAAAGCAAATACTTTTTGCAGCCAAACAACAAGAATGGCCAGCAATAGCCCAACGCCGCTGCCTAAACCACTAAGCAACAAGCCTTGTGAAAAAAACACCCTCCGCAGCGACGGAACTGTTGCACCCAGCTGGTGTAATGTTTTTAGGTTGCCTTTTTTTTCTAAAAGCGTCATGATGATGGCCCCCACTACATTAAAAAGGGCAATAAGCACGACTAAAGTGAGTATTGCAATCACGGCAACACGCTCTGTTTGCAGCATTTTATACAGCGCAGGGTTTAATTCAGCTTTGGTCTTGATTTCGTAAGCAGTGCCTAAGATTTTCTTTAGGCCTTGTTGTACGGCACTTGCTTCAGCGCCATCGTTTAGCTTTACATACAACGCATTGGCGTGGTTTTCACCAGTGCGTAAAATCTCTCGCACCATAGCAATAGGCGCATAAGCTGTGTTTTCGTCTATGGAGGCACCAATTTGAAAAACGCCTCTTACAACAGCAGATTGTGTACGGAAAGGCTGTTGGTTAAGCACTTTAGCATCACGCGTATTGGGCACAAAAAGACTGATGCCTTCAGGGTGGTCGTAGGCAGCGCCATCAAGCTGAGACAATACACCAACTCCCAACACCAACTCGTAAGCGTCAGGCTGTCCCCAGTCTCCGACCATGGTTTCACCCTCAACAACAGCAGAAAACAGGCTGTCTACCCCAATGATATTGGCAAATGCGGTTCGGTCTTCGAAACGCAACATCATCTCTTGTGAAAGCGTTGCGGAAATTAAGGCAACTTCGGGATGGTTTTGAACACCCATAAACACATCCTTATTTATGTGAAACAGACTCTTAGTTGCAGAGGAAATGCGGATATCCGGATCAAACGCATGTGTGAATTTAAGCCCAAATTCACGAAGCCCCCCAAAAACAGATAAAACCACAAAAAAAGCAAATACAGCAACCCCAATAACAAAGGCAGCAAACCTACTGATTAGGGTAACAGCAACCTTTTCTCTAAGACCAAAGGTATAGCGCAAAGCAAGGAGGCGGGTGAAGCGCATATGTTTATTTCAACGGGTTGTTTTTACGCTTCAGCGAGTCTTCAATCGCATCAATATATTCCAAGGAATCGTCAAGATAAAAGGCAAGGTCAGGAACTTTGCGCAAATCGTTCCGGAGGCGTTTGGCCAAGTCGTGCTTTAATACAGTCTTGTTTCCTTTAATCCCTTCCAGCGTTTTTTTGGCTTTGTTGGCGGGGAATACAGACAGGTAAACTTTTGCCAAGCGTAAGTCAACCGTAATGGTAACTTTTGAAACAGACAGCACTAAGTTCTTAACTCCTTGTGTGCGTATGGCGCCCTGTAGTAAAGATGTAATTTCTTGTTGTAGTAGCGCATTAATTTTCTTCTGTCGTTGTGTTTCCATAAATCAAAAGTACTAATAACGTAGCCAAACCTGTATTTTTACGTATGGATTTTCCTATTCGAAAAATTGTACACATTGATATGGACGCTTTTTTTGCTTCCGTAGAACAATTGGACAACCCCGAATTGAGGGGAAAGCCTATAGCTGTTGGCGGCGGATCTGAGCGGGGTGTGGTGGCAGCCGCAAGTTACGAAGCACGGAAGTATGGAGTGCGCAGCGCCATGTCAGGCCAACAAGCGAAGAAGCTTTGTCCTGAACTGATTTTTGTTTCCTCTAACGGCGCTCGATACAGAGAAGTTTCAGAACAATTACGGGAGGTATTTTACGAGTATACCGACCTAGTAGAGCCCTTATCATTAGATGAGGCGTATTTGGATGTTACTCAAAACAAAAAGGGGATGGCCTCTGCTACACAGATTGCGGAGGAAATTCGCGAAAAGATTGAGAAAAAAACAAAACTTACCGCCTCAGCAGGCATATCTATTAATAAGTTTTTGGCCAAGGTTGCGAGTGATTACAATAAGCCAAACGGCCAAAAAACCATTCCCCCCGAAGAAGTTTTAGGTTTTATGGAAGTTTTGGACATTAGAAAGTTTCACGGCATAGGAAAGGTGACCGCCGATAAAATGTATCGTCAAGGAATTTATACGGGCGCAGATTTAAAAGCCCGATCTCTGGAAGACCTCAGCTCTAGATTTGGTAAGTCAGGGCAGTATTATTACAACGTTGTAAGAGGGATACACAGCAGTGAAGTAAAGCCTGTTCGAATAGCCAAGTCCATTGGTGCAGAGCGCACTTTTACTAAGAATTTATCTAGCGAAGTTTATATGGAGGAACGGCTAGAGGAAATAGTTAAAGCCCTTCAAAAGCGAATGGGCAAAAAAAAGGTTGCCGGCAAAACGGTTACCCTTAAAATCAAATATTCAGACTTTGTCGTCCAAACAAGAAGTAAAACCCTTCCTTTTTATATCTCGGACCCTAGCCTGATTCTAGAGGAAGCCAAAAAGCTGCTTTATCAAGAAACGCTACAAGAATCTGTGCGTTTGTTGGGACTTTCACTTTCTAATTTCAAATCAGAAACAAAACAAGAACCAATAGAAGAGCAGTTTAAGCTTCGCTTTTAAGCCTTAGAAACACGAAGCGTGTTTACCTTACCCCGATCTGCAAGCGGCATGGCAACCAAGTTGATGATTAAATCACCTTCTTCGACATATCCTTTTTTCTTGGCAATTTCATTGACTTCTTTTACCGTGTCGTCTGTTGAACCACAGCCTTCGTAAAGGCGCCCTTTAACACCCCAAAGTAAATTGAGTTGGGCAAGAATACGGGGGTTTGAAGTAAACACCAAAACAGATGCACTTGGTCGCCAAGCAGAGATTTGATAGGCCGTATATCCGCTATTGGTTAGCGTACAAATAGCTTTCGCCTCTATTTCATCAGCCATAGTGGCCGCGTGATAACAAATGGATTTGGTTATAAACCTAGCGTTTTTCTTTTTAGGCGCTTTGTATGGTACTTGGATTAGCGGAGAGTTTTCCACGCTCACCACAATGCGCCTCATAGTTTGAATTACTTCAACAGGGTATTTCCCAACTGAAGTTTCTCCCGACAGCATCACAGCATCTGCTCCGTCCATTACAGAGTTTGCAACGTCATTCACCTCTGCGCGCGTTGGTGTTAGGCCGTCAATCATAGATTCCATCATTTGTGTGGCTACGATAACAGGGATGCGTGCCAACTTAGCATATTGCACTAATTCTTTTTGAAAGATAGGTACTTCTTCGGCAGGCACTTCTACCCCCAAATCACCTCTTGCCACCATCAAAGCATTACTGGCTTTTACAATTTCTTTTATGTTAACTAGGGCCTCAGGTTTTTCAATTTTAGAAACAATCGGAATGTCGTATTTACCGTGCTTTTGAATCAACTTTCTCAAATCTTCTACATCTTGTTTATGTCGCACGAAAGAGAGCGCAATCCAATCTACGTCTTGCTTTATGGCAAAGACGGCATCTTCTATATCTTTTTCTGTGAGTGCTGGTAAAGAAATGTTGGTATTAGGAAGGTTTACCCCCTTATTTGATTTTAATTCACCCCCTTGGATTACACGCGCTTTAACGCGTGTTTTATTGTCTGTTTCAAGAACTTCAAAAATCAGCTTGCCATCGTCTAAAAGAACCCGCTCCCCAGCGCTGACGTCTTTTGGGAACTGTTTATAGTTCATATAGATTGCATCTGCTGTACCAAGCTCCACCTTATCCGTAGTGAACAGTACTTCTTGCCCTTCTCCGACAACGGTTCCCTCAGTCATTTTGCCTACTCGAAGCTTGGGCCCTTGTAAATCGGCAAGGATGGCCACATGAAAGCCAAGCGAAATATTGAGCTCTCGAATGATTTCTATCCGTTCCAAAACATCATTATGGTCTGCATGGGAAAAGTTTATCCGGAAGACATTTACGCCATTTTCCATCATAGCTCTTATGACTTCTCTTGAAGATGAAGCAGGGCCGAGCGTGGCTACAATTTTAGTTTTTTTAATTTTTCGCATGCTTAAAAGGTCAGTTTTTCTTTGATTTTGTTATGTTTTTTTGGCAGCAGGGAACACGACATAACACGACGTATAGATTGTACTCTTTTTACGAGGTTATCCGTTATGCCATTGACACAAACCAAAAAATCCGTCTGAGATAAATCAGCAAATAAAAGACTTCGCCGGTCTGTTTCTTTAAACAATCCTATTTGGCCGTTGGTCGTTGTTGAAACGATTTGATTTTCTACTAAGTGCCACGACTGCTGCGTGACTTCACAATTGTATTCGTATACAGCAAAACGATCTGCGGTGTTTTCAGCCTTAAGGTCTTCTTTACTTCTAACAAGCGACAACCCTAATAGCTGATTCAAGTGAAAAACAAAAAGATAGGACGGCAATACAGTTGTCACGCAAAGGACATCTTGGTCGAGTGTTGTGGACTCCAAGTTAAGAGTATGTGTTACCATATTATTAGCGAAGATAAGGACAAAAAAAAACAACATCTATCTAAATCCAGTCCTAATGTTTGTCTCGAATTGATTTTATATTGTCTTGGAACTTAAAATAGGCACGTTTTGCCACTTTTTCCATGGCTCTTTTTTTGTTTTTGGCCCTAGCTTTAGCAGTCGCTTTCCCATCTACTAAAAGGGTTGCTTTATAGTGGTTTGCTCGTTCTGCCCCGTCGTCCAATTCAATTTCGAAAGCATATTTTATGCGTTTCTTTTGGAACCAGTCTACCAATAAGCTTTTATAACTCAAGACCATATATTCAAGCTTGTCTAAATCTACAAAAGGGTGAATCATTTTATCGAACACAAACGATGAACAGCGTTCAAACCCAAGGTCTATATAAATAGCGCCCACCAATGCCTCAAACAGGTTTCCATGAACATGTAGACTGTAGTTTTTTGTTGGTACGTTTGAAGACAAGTGATCTATAAGCCCTAGCCGCTCACCAACCATGTTTAAAAAATCACGACGCACAATTTTTGAACGCATAAGCGTAAGGGATCCCTCGTTGTTTTGTGGCAAAGATTTAAACAGATGCGCAGCAACAATGGTGTTGAGGACGGCATCGCCTAAAAACTCAAGGCGCTCATAATTTATTTTCTGACCATTTTCGCCTGTCTTTTCCATAGAGGTGTGCGTAAAAACCCGCTTGTATAGCGACAAATCAACAGGAGAAAAACCAATAATGCTTTTCACAAGTTGAAACAAAGGATCTTGCTTATTGGAGGAGTTCTTTCGCAAAAACCGCTGCAAACCCATATTAGTTCATCTCTTTGAACATAATACAAGCGTTGTGCCCGCCAAATCCAAAGGTATTGCTCATGGCAACTGACACATTTCGCTTTTGTGCAGTATTGAAGGTGAAATTAATTTTTGGGTCTATGTTCTCATCAGCTGTTTGGTGGTTGATGGTTGGAGAGACAATGTTGTGTTTGATGCTCAGAATAGAAGAGATGGCCTCAACAGCGCCAGCAGCACCCAACAGGTGACCTGTCATGGATTTTGTGGAGTTGATATTCATAGCATATAAATGCTCGCCAAAGACTTCTTTCAACGCTTTGGTTTCCGCAACATCTCCAAGAGGCGTGGAAGTTCCATGCATATTAACGGCATCTACGTCAGTAATGACAACACCCGCATCAGCAATACAGTTTTCCATAACGCTTGTAGCCCCAAGCCCTTCGGGGTGCGGAGCCGTTATGTGATGTGCATCTGCGGAAAGACCACCACCAGCAACTTCAGCATATATGGTCGCCCCTCTTGCTTGTGCGTGCTCTAGGCCTTCTAAAACCAATGCTCCAGCGCCTTCGCCCATTACAAAACCATCACGGTCTTTGTCAAAAGGACGGGAAGCTGTTTTTGGATCATCATTTCGAACAGACAAGGCATGCATAGCATTAAACCCTCCGATACTGGCCTTGGCAACACCTGCTTCAGAGCCACCCGTGACCATGACGTCAGCGTAGCCCAAACGGATATAGTTTAAGGCATCTATAATAGCATTAGCAGAGGAAGCACAGGCAGAAACTGTAGCAAAATTTGGCCCACGAAAACCATACTTAATCGAAATCATACCAGGCGCAATGTCAGCAATCATCTTGGGTATAAAGAAGGGATTGAAACGCGGCGTACCGTCTCCGTCAGCGAAGTTTAGCACCTCGTTTTGAAACGTTTCTAAACCGCCAATCCCAGAGCCCCAAATAACACCAACTCTAGCCTTATCCACTTTTTCAAGGTCCAGGCCTGCATCATGGACCGCTTCATCAGAAGCCACCAAAGCATATTGTGTAAAGCGGTCCATTTTACGGGCCTCCTTACGGTCAAAATGCGCCAGGGGATCAAAGTTTTTTATCTCACAAGCGAACTGTGTTTTAAACTTTGAAGCATCAAAATAGGTAATAGGCGCTGCTCCGCTAGTTCCAGACACAAGGCCGTTCCAGAACGCGTCTTTTGTGTTTCCAATTGGGGTTAAAGCCCCAATCCCAGTAACGACAACTCGCCGCCTATGCATGAAAAATGATTATTTACTTCCTTCTATATACTGAATAGCTTGACCAACAGTAGCAATGTTTTCTGCTTGGTCATCTGGAATTTGAATATCAAATTCTTTTTCGAACTCCATTATAAGTTCTACTGTATCTAAAGAGTCTGCGCCTAAGTCATTTGTAAAGCTAGCTTCGTTAACTACTTCATTTTCATCAACACCTAGTTTATCTACAATGATGGCTTTTACACGTGATGCAATATCAGACATAATTTTGGTTTTATTATTTCGGACAAAAATAGAAAAACTTTTACGCACACAAATGTTTTTTCTAAATAATACACATTTTAAACTGTTGCAGCTAAGCGACTTTTATTGCGTAAGTTTGCAAAAAGGCATTCTATATTTTGAAAACAATAGTTGTTTTTGCCTCTGGATCAGGCACTAATGCTGCAAAAATAATCACGTACTTCGACGCCATTAAAACTGCTGCCGTAATACGTATTTATTGCAACAATCCAAACGCTGGTGTAATTGACCGCGCTGAACGCCTTGGGGTGTTCACCAGGATTTTCAATCGAATCGAATACCAACAAGAAGTCTTAGAAGAGCTCTTATTAGCTAAGCCCAACCTTATTGTGCTGGCAGGTTTTTTGTGGAAGATACCTAAAAGCTATATTAAAGCATTTCCCAACAAAATTATTAATATTCATCCTGCATTGCTGCCTAAATATGGGGGAAAAGGCATGTATGGGCAACACGTTTTTGATGCGATTGTTTCCAATAACGAAACAGAAACAGGTATTACAATTCACTATGTCAACGAACATTATGACGAAGGGGCTGTTATTTTTCAAGCGAATACTACCATAGCCAAGACAGACTGTGCAGCAGCAGTAGCCGCTAAAACACATCAACTGGAGCACGCACACTTTGCCCTACAAATACATCAATTGCTAGACCAACAATGAAAGAAGTTCACCTTTTTACAGATGGTGCCGCTCGAGGAAATCCAGGACCTGGCGGATACGGGCTCATTTTAGAACTTCCAGGGACCAACCATAAAAAAGAGCACGCAGAAGGCTTTCTGTACACGACTAACAACCGTATGGAACTTATGGCAGTTATTATCGGCTTGGAATTGTTAAAGAAATCGCCGGTTAAGATTACCGTTTTTACGGATTCCAAATACGTTTGTGACGCTGTTAAAAAAAAATGGCTTTTTCGTTGGGAGAAGGAGGGATTTAAAAAGCAAAAAAATCAAGATTTGTGGAAACGTTTTTTAATAGTGTTTAGAAAGCACAAAGTACAGATTAAATGGATCAAAGGCCACAATCAGCACCCACAAAATGAAAGATGCGACGCCCTTGCAGTAGCAGCATCCAAACAAAAACACCAAAAAGAAGATACGGGATATAAACCAAAAACCAAATGAAGAACAACAAACTCCTTATCGTAGGCACAATGGCATTTGACGAAATCATCACGCCCACACAGGCTTCAGGAAAAATTTTAGGTGGCGCAGGCACATATATTGGTTTGGCAGCATCTTATTCAACTGCAGATATTGGAATTGTATCTGTAATTGGCGATGACTTTACAAACGAATACACCTCTTTGCTTACCGGCCGCGGGATAGATCTTTCGGGAGTAACTAAAGTTGATGGGCAAAAGTCTTTTTATTGGAAGGGCAACTATTACGACAACATGAACAAGCGAGATACACTCGACACTCAACTCAATGTCCTGTCTGATTTTGATCCAGTTGTACCCGCTCACTACAAAGATTCATCTGTGGTAATGTTAGGCAATCTCGCTCCAAGTGTACAACAAAGTGTATTGAACCAACTTGAACCCAACCCTTCTCGCGTGGTGTTGCTAGATACTATGAATTTTTGGATGGATGTGGCAATGGAAGAGTTGTTAGCCGTTATCAAGCATGTCGATGTGATCACCATAAATGACGAAGAAGCCATGCAATTAAGCGGACAATCAAATATGGTTTCAGCCGCAAAAGGTATACACAAACTAGGGCCACCCTATGTTATTATCAAGAAGGGAGAACACGGAGCCTTGCTGTTTTATAAAGACCAACCTTTTTACGCACCAGCCCTTCCTTTACAACAAGTGATAGACCCAACAGGTGCAGGCGACAGTTTTGCAGGGGGATTATCAGGGCACTTAGCCGCACAAGATCAGCTTACAGCAGCTGCGATCAAACAAGGAATTTTAAACGGCACGGCGGCCGCATCACTTTGTGTAGGGGCTATGGGAACTGAAGGATTGGTCTCTGCCCAAAAAGAAGATTTTTTAGCACAGCTTCAAGAGTTGGAGCGCCTACGAACAGTGTCGTAATTTAAAAGCTGACTATGATAATTTTAGTTAATTTTGCCTAATGAGTGATCCCATCAAGCACGAGTGTGGAATAGCCCTGGTTAGGCTACTTAAGCCCTTAGACTACTACAAAGAAAAGTACGGCAGTTCTTTTTACGGCCTTCAGAAAATGTATTTGATGCTGGAAAAACAACATAATCGCGGCCAGGACGGTGCCGGTTTTGCAAGTATTAAACTCGATATGGCACCAGGTGAGCGCTTCATGAGCCGTGTTCGATCTTCTGACCCCCAACCCATTAAAGACATTTTCAATACCATAAACGTTCGCATCAATAATGTTGAGGAAAGCTTGTCCAATAAAGACTTGTCTTCAGAAGCATTAAAATCTGCCTTTCCTTATGTAGGCGAGGTTATGTTAGGGCATTTGCGTTACGGAACTTTTGGCAAGAATACCATAGAAAGCGTACACCCTTTTTTGAGACAAAACAATTGGATGCACAGGAATCTTATTGTAGCAGGGAATTTTAATTTAACTAATGTTAATGAGTTGTTTGAAAACTTAGTTACTTTAGGACAACACCCGAAGGAAAAAGCCGACACTGTTACTGTTATGGAAAAAATAGGGCACTTTTTGGACGACTCTGTCGCCAAACTCTATAAAAAACTCAAAACAGAAGGTTTTGACAAGCAAGCGGCTTCTCCTGAAATTGCCAAGCGATTGAATATTGCCAAAATTTTACGCAAAGCATCAAAAAACTGGGATGGTGGCTATGTGATTGGTGGATTACTCGGCCATGGGGATTCTTTTGTATTCCGAGATCCTACAGGGATTCGCCCCGCATTTTATTACAAAGACGATGAAGTTGTGGTGGTAGCATCGGAACGCCCAGCTATACAGACGGTTTTCAATGTGCCCATGGATTCGATTCAAGAAATACATCCGGGACACGCTATAATCATAAAGAAGACAGGAACGGTTTCTCACACGAAAATTAATACCCCAGCCTCACGACTGGCTTGTTCTTTTGAAAGAATTTACTTTTCTCGAGGAAACGATTCGGACATTTACAACGAGCGAAAGACGCTTGGACGCCTCTTGTTTCCAAAAATATACGAATCGTTAAATGGCGATTTAAAGAACACCGTCTTTTCATATATTCCTAATACAGCCGAAACGTCGTTTTACGGACTTGTTCAACGGGTACAAGACTTTATGCTTGAACAATCAGAGGCCGCCATACTGAAGGAAGACAACCTATCTCCAGACCGTTTAAAGGCGTTGTTATCCCCAAGACCAAGAATAGAGAAGGTTATCCTTAAGGATGTAAAGCTACGCACGTTTATCACTGAAGACAGCAGTAGGGATGACTTGGTTGCTCACGTTTATGACACTACGTACGGCGCCGTAAACAAAGACGATAATCTTGTGATTATTGACGATAGTATTGTTCGCGGCACGACCTTGCAAAAGAGCATATTAAAAATATTAGACCGCTTGGGACCAAAAAAGATTGTTGTGGTTTCCAGCGCCCCACAGATTCGATATCCAGACTGCTATGGCATTGATATGGCACGGCTAGAGGACTTAATTGCATTTAGGGCGATGCTTGCATTGCTGAAAAAAAACAACAAAACATCACAGCTTAAAACTGTATACAAAAAGGCTAAAGCGGCAATGAACCAAAAGGCAGCTGACATTAAAAACCATGTTAAGCCGCTGTATGATCAATTTACAGATGAAGAGATTTCAAAACAAATTTCGTTTATGCTACGTACCAAAAATATCAATGCGGAAATAGATGTTATTTTTCAGTCTGTTGCAAATTTGCACGAAGCCTGTCCTAAAAATAAAGGGGATTGGTATTTCACAGGCAATTATCCAACCGATGGCGGGAACAAGGTTGTCAACCAAGCATATATCAATTTTTATGAAGGGAATAAGGATCGCGCTTACTAATAAAAAAAAAAGAAAATTTCCTTTGATTTGTAAATTCTGTTTGTATATTAGCAATGCCATAACATAAGTAGGTTAAGTTCATGGTAAGATTTGGGGCAAAAAAGGTGGATTCTTTCC